>Ga0326727_10009451_pt1 | contig 23985 bp, 19 predicted proteins | sample MB2enrmetagenome_FD_207643 | JGI IMG/M metagenome (GOLD analysis project Ga0326727, IMG submission 207643) | Lab enriched peat soil microbial communities from McLean, Ithaca, NY, United States - MB29MY | ecosystem: Environmental > Terrestrial > Soil > Wetlands > Peat | place: USA: New York... | reverse complement strand
GCCTTAGAGAAATTTACGTTAAGCCCCTCCAGAAAGAAAACAATCGAATGACCACATTTACCGAACTGCCCTTGTCTGCTGCCTTGCAGCAGAAATTGGCGGCAGCTCAATTCATTACCCTCACACCTATCCAGGCGAAAGCCATTACTCCTGCCCTTGAAGGCAAGGACGTGATTGGCACCGCCCAAACCGGCACCGGCAAGACTCTCGCGTTCCTGATTCCGATCATCGAGATGCTGCGCGCCGAGTCGTCCACAAATAGAACATGCAAGAACGTCAGTGCTCTGGTTCTGTTGCCCACGCGTGAACTTGCCATGCAGGTTCACGAGCAGTACGAACAACTGCGCGGCAAGGACATGCCGAAGGCGGCGCTGGTGATCGGCGGCGTAGCCGAGAAGGCGCAGATCCACAGCCTGCGATCGGGCTGCGAATTTGTCATTGCCACTCCGGGACGCCTGCAGGATTTCATCACCCGCAAGTTCGCGGACCTGCGCCACGTGAAAATACTGGTGCTCGACGAAGCGGACCGCATGTTGGATATGGGTTTTCTTCCGTCCATCCGGCGCATTCTGCAAGTTCTGCCACAGCGCCGGCAGACGCTCTGTTACTCAGCGACACTGGAGCAGTCGGTGGCTGCGCTGGTGAACGATTACATGCGCGAGCCGGTGCGCGTAGCGCTGGGCTCCGTTTTGAAGCCCGCGGAGAGCGTGGCATTAGAAGCATACGAGGTACGCCCGTCCGAGAAGTTGGATGTGCTGCGGCAGTTGCTGTACGAGGAAAAGGGACAGACGTTGATCTTCACGCGCACCAAGCGCGGCACGCAAAGGCTGGCCAAGGAGCTCGAGCGCGATGGCTTCTCCGCCGCCCAGATTCACGGCGACCGCACGCAATCCCAGCGCAACGCCGCCTTGAGCGGATTTCAGGAAGGCCGCTACCAGGTGCTGGTCGCGACCGATGTCGCATCCCGCGGCTTGCACTGCGACGACGTGGCGCACGTGATCAACTACGACATTCCGAAGATGGCGGAAGACTTCATACACCGCGTCGGACGTACGGGACGGGCTGGTTCTTTGGGGCGAGCGTCCACACTGGTTACCGGCGCCGAGGTTCTGGAACTTCGCAATATCGAGCGCACCTTGAAGCTGCGCATCGAACGCAAGCAAGTGGATGGGTCGGCCCCGTTCAATGATCGGCCGAAACGGTTTGTGGAAAACACCCTGGCATCGCGGACTCTCACCGCTCTGCCGGGTGAGGTCTTCGTCTAGAGGAGCAACGGGCGTCCTCGCGAGCTTGCCCTGAGCGAAGTCGTAAGGGTCCAAATTTCAGCGGCCGGGCGGGGACGCCCGGCACTCCATTGATTTCTACGCCGCAGGTTCCGGGCAGCGAGTTTGGTGTCAAACCCGCAGCAGACGGGCCACAAGCTCCAGACTTCGCCGGCTCCGCAACATCCAGGGATGCAGCGCCACCGGAATTCTAAACTCTTCTCCCACACCCAGCCGCGAGCTGTTTGCGGGCACGATCATCAGATCCAGCGGCGTCCAGATCGAAGCAAACTTCACCCGCTCGAGTACATCTGCATCTCGATTCAATCCGTTCAGAAAGACGCTTCCGGGCCTCATCTGCTTTGACCCTTGATTGTGCAAGGCATACGCCCAGTAACTTCCGTGATGCGGCGCCGAGATTGTAATCAACCGCCCTACTCGCTCCATTCCGCCGAGCCGTTGCACATAGTATCGGCTGACCAACCCTCCCATGCTGAAGCCGACCAGATCGAACTGCTCCCCGGGCGGCACGTGCCGGTCGACAAACGGGCCAATCTGCGCCGCCAGAGCATCGAGTCCAACGGCTCCGCTGCTGGGGATTAGATTCACGGCCAGCGGCCGGAATCCGCGGATCCTCAACCAGTTCGCCATCGTTGTAAAGATCTTGGATGTGTCGAAGATGCCGTGAACCAGCACAACCGGGCGCGTCGTCTCTGGTTGTCCGCTTGTTTCTGATTCCCACGTTTGGTTCATTCGGTCATTGGCGAATCGGGGGTAGGATTGTGCACAGTGGATCAAGTGCGATGGCGCGGGAGTCGCCATTCGGAAACCGCCAGGAATTTGTGGGTAAATTGGGACGGAATCGCCGGAGCCCTTGCGCTCCGGCGAATCTCCCAAGCCGGTTAGTGATCGGCTTGCTTGCCGTGCGGTGTGAGCAATTCGGCAGCATCGGTTTCGTCGTCGCCGCCAATGCCGAACAGCGCGGCCTGCTCCGCGGCGTGCTCGCGCATCTGACGCAATTCCTCCGCTTCGTCCAGCACTCCACCTCCGGGCTTGTCCTCTTTGCGCTGCGTTTTGCGCTCGTTCTTGTCCCGCTGTTTCTGTTGGCGCGCTTGTTCTTTCTGACGTTTGGTAAAGGTCGATCGGCCTCGTGGCATTCAGAATCCCCCCGTATTTATATTTTCATTATGATGGCTGGCTCGATGCGGCGTCCGGCCCAGCTTGTCCTTGGAATGAACCACTGGAATAAACCAGAAGATTGCCGCACTTGTCGTTTTTCGAGTCTTAACCATAGTATAACCTCGATCGGAGTTCTCAGTTCCCAGTTCTCAGTTCTCAGAAGAACTGGAATCGTACACGTCCACTGGGAACTGAGAACCGGGAACTGGGAACTGCCACTGGCAACTTGGCACTGAGCTGTGTTATTCTCGAACACGTTACGAAAACGAGAAGAGACAGGAGTGCAACAGGTTAGTGTTAGCCAGAGAGCAAAAGCAATCCGTCGTTGACGCCTATCGCACGCACGCTACCGATACCGGCAGTCCCGAAGTTCAAATCGCGCTGTTGAGCGAGCGCATTGGCCAGTTGACGGAACACTTCAAAACGCACCAGAAAGACCACGGCTCGCGCCGCGGACTTCTCATGATGGTGAGCAGGCGTCGTGGTCTGCTCGACTACTTGAAGAAGTACGACTCGGAACGGTACAAAACCGTTATTACCAAGCTCGGCATCCGCAAATAACAGCGCGATCGGCTCCGTGTGGGGCCGGTTCCAAACTCCGAGAGCCTTAGCAATGTGCGTTCCCAACCGCGGCCTGGCATGCGCCTATCCAAGCGGACTCCGTACCCCCGCGCATGCCCTTCTGCCCCATATAAAGGATGATCTATGAAGCCTGAAGCTACCAAAGTTTCCGTCGAACTCACCGGCGGAAAATATCTCTCTATTGAAACCGGAAAACTTGCCAAGCAGGCCCACGGCGCGGCCGTGGTGCGCTTCGGCGACAACGTGGTCCTCGCCACTGCCACCGCCAATCCCGAACCCCGCGAGGGCATCGATTTCTTTCCGCTTACCGTCGACTATCGCGAATACACCTACGCCGGCGGACGCATTCCCGGCGGCTTTATCAAGCGCGAAGGGCGCATGAGCGAGCGCGAAGTTCTCACCAGCCGCCAGATTGACCGGCCCGTCCGTCCCATGTTCGCGGAAGGCTTCCGGTGCGAGACCCAGGTCATTGCCTTCGTTCTATCCGCGGATACGGAAAACGATCCCGATGTCTTCGGCATTAATGCCGCTTCTGCCGCTTTGACTCTATCGGATATTCCGTTTCTCGGACCCATTGCCGCCGTGCGCGTCGGCTTGGTAGACGGCCACTTCGTCGTCAACCCCACCTACACCGAAATGCGTGACGGCCTGCTCAACATCATGGTCGTGGGCACCGCAGATGCGATCGTCATGATCGAGTCCGGCGCAAAAGAAGTGAAGGAAGAGACGGTGGTGGACGCGATCGAATTCGCGCACGCCGAAATCAAAAAGATCTGCGCCGCCATCGAGGAACTGCGCAGCAAAGTCGGCAAGCCCAAGCGTCAGGTGACGCCGCCCGAATTCGACGAGGCTTACTTCAAGAGCCTGGAAACGAAGATCGGCGCGCGACTGGCCGACGCTCTTGACACCGAGAAGCATCCGAAATCCGAGAGCTACGAACTGGTTCGGCTATTGGAGAAGGAACTGCTCGCCGCTCTGCCCGAGGACGACGAAGCCGGCAAGGCAAAGCTCAAGAAGTATTACGAAATCCTGCGCGAACGAATATTCCGCAACCAGGTGATCGACCACAAGCACCGTCCCGACGGACGCGCGTTTGACCAGATCCGCGAGATCTGGATCGAAGCCGGCGTTCTGCCGCGCGCGCACGGCAGCGCCGTTTTCACACGCGGTGAAACCCAGGCGTTAGTCACTACCACGCTCGGCACCAGCGACGACATGCAGCGCCTGGAGGGTTTCGAAGGCGAGGCCAAGAAGCGCTTCATGCTGCACTATAACTTTCCGCCGTTCTCTGTCGGCGAAGTCGGATTTATGCGCGGAGCCGGACGCCGCGAAATCGGCCACGGAGCGCTTGCCGAGCGCGCAATTTCGGCGGTGCTTCCGACCGAGGACAATTGGCCTTACGCGATGCGCGTCGTCTCCGACATTCTGGAATCCAACGGATCGTCGTCGATGGCCACGATTTGCGGTGCCTCGCTCTCGCTGATGGATGCGGGCGTGCCCTTGAAGGCCCCGGTCGCCGGTGTCGCCATGGGATTGGTGAAAGAAGGCGAGCAGTATGCCATCCTGACCGACATTGCGGGCGCGGAAGATCATTACGGCGACATGGATTTCAAGGTCGCCGGAACCAAGGACGGTATCACCGCGTTGCAGATGGATATTAAAGTTGCGGGCATCACCTCGCAAATCATGCGCGAGGCGCTGGCGCAAGCGCAGCGTGGACGTTTGTTCATCCTCGGAAAGATGGACGAGGTTCTCACCGCTGGCCGCGTGAAGGTCTCGGCTTACGCGCCTCGTATCTACACCCTGCAGATTCCAGTCGACAAGATTCGCGACGTGATTGGGCCCGGCGGCAAGATGATTCGCAGCATCATCGAGCAGACCGGAGTGAAGATCGACGTGGAAGATTCGGGCAAGGTCAATGTCGCTTCGAACGATGAAGTCTCGGCCAACAAGGCTTTGCAGATCATCAAGGATCTGACCGCTTCAGCCGAGGTGGGGAAGACGTATCTCGGGAAGGTCAGCCGCCTCGCAGATTTCGGCGCGTTTGTCGAGATTCTGCCGGGCTTGGACGGGCTGCTGCACATCAGCGAAGTCGCCGAACACAGAATCAAGGATGTTCGCGATGAACTGAAGGAAGGCGACCAGGTGCTGGTGAAAGTGCTGGCGGTCGAAGGCAACCGCATCAAGCTGTCGCGCAAGGCAATTCTAAAAGAGCAGCGTGCGAAAATGGGCGGCGGTGCGCCTCCGCCTCCGGAAGGAGACGAAGGAGTGGACGCAGTGCCGCCGTCAGTGTCGCAGACTGCTCCACAAGGTTCGCCCACGGCAGTGATCGAAGGCGGCGCGGATTTCGATGCCGACGATGAGCCGAACTTCAACCGCGTGGATGGAGTCGTAGCTTCGGTAGAAGCGGGCGCCGCGCGGCCGGAAGGTACGCGTGACGCACGTCCCAGCGGCGGAGGCGATCGCGATCGTAATCGCCGGCGGCGAGGTCGTGGAGGTCGCCCGGGGGGCGGTCCGGGAGGAGGTCACGGTGGTGGCCATTCCGGCGGCGGTGGCGGACGCGGAAGACGATAAGTACCCAGTAGCCAGTTCCCAGTTTTCAATAGCGCAAAGGGCCGCAGCGATGCGGCCCTTTTTTGGGATCGCGTGGGGACGGGCGCCCTCGCCCGTCCAAGCCGGGCGGAGCCCGGCAGTTGCCTGCGGCCTCAGCAACTCTCGATTCGCTACCGGATCGGATTCACAACTGCTGTGTACTCCCACCCGCTCCCGCCGCGCTGCACGAGAGTTGTCAGAACGACAAGCGCTTGAAAACACTTTCCGGAATCTGCTGCACTGCGCCCATGATGTAGCGCCAGATCTTTGGGGTGTAGAGAACGTCGGGCGAGCGGCGTTCGAGGGCGCGAACGATGTCGCGGGCAACCTGTTCGGGATCGGCAAAGCGCGCTGAGTTGGCCAGGTGATCGGTCATGGGAGTCTGCACCGGTCCGGGCTTGATAGTCATGACGCGAACGCCCGCAGGATGGAGCCGGCTGCGGAGTCCCTGTAAGAAGAGGGAAAGCGCGCCTTTGGCGGAACCGTAAACGTAGTTGGAGCGACGTCCGCGATCTCCCGCGACGGAAGTGATGGCGGCCAGGCATCCGGTGCGCCGTCGCTCCAAATTGGCGGCGAACAAGGTGAGAATCGCGGTGGCGCTGACAAAGTTGACTTGCAATTCTTCCAGCAGAACGTCGACCGACGCTTCAGAATCCTTCTGATCGTGCATGGAGCCATAAGCGAGGAGCAAGGTGTCAAAGTCGGGAAAAGTGCGGTGGACAAATTCGAAGATGGCGGCGTGCTGCTGAACGGAGGCTAAGTCGGCAGAGTATGTCAAGACTTGCCGCGCGCCTCGGATCGCTAAGTCGGCCTGGATCTCAGCCAGGCGTTGAGGTGAGCGAGCTACGAGGAGTAACTCGCGGCCCTGATGAGCCAACTGGCGCTGAACTTCCAGCGCAATACCGGAAGTGGCGCCGAGGATGACGATCTTCTTCATGGCGATTGCGCGCGTGTGTGCGGGCCGCGTGGTTGTGGGGTGCGCGGTGACTGTCATTGTTATTGGGCTCCCGTCACGCGTCGCCAGAATGAGGACGACATCTTCGGATCTATGTAAGGAACAAAACTGCGCCAGTGCGGGAATGAGGCTTCAAATAAAGCGGAGCTCATGCGGGCGTCTTTTGCGGGGTAAAGCGCTCCGCCGCTTTGCTGGACAATTTCATCGAGCGATTGCATAAGTTTAAGCGTGCGCTCGCCCCGCATCGCAAAGTCGAGTGCAATGGTCAGTCCAGGGCGCGGGAAAGAGAGCATTCCGGCCGCAGGCGCGGAGCCAAATTGCTTCAGCACTCCCAGGAAAGAACCCATGCCGGAGCGCGCGATGCGATCGAGTAACTCCTCGAAAGCTTCCACATTCGTGTCCGGAATTACGCACTGATATTGCAGGAAACCTTGCTTGCCGTAGAGCAGGTTCCATCGCCGAATGGAATCGAGCGGGTAGAAAAACGAGTCGTAAGGCACAACAGCTACGCCTTTCCTGGCCGCGTGAATTTTGTAGTAGACAGTGTTGAAGGCTTTTACGGAATAACGGTTGAGCATCCACGCCGGCAGTGCAAAGGGCAACTTCGGACCGCGCTTGGGGCGAAATTCCGCGCCATGACCGCGAGAATGGTTGCCGCGAAAGAAGATGCCACGGGGGTTCTTCCCGGCGAAACAGTCGAGCCACGCGACGGTGTATTCGAAGCGGTCATTGCTCTCACGGCTCAGGTCGAGAAAAGTGTTGAGGGACTGAAAGGGGATGGACTCGGCGTCGATCCACGGCCCCGCGACGCGTTTGAGTTGAATGTCTGCCCACGCGATTATGCCGGTCAGGCCGAGGCCACCAATCGTGGCGCCCAGCATGTCGGGATTCTCTCGGGAACTGCAGATCACCAATCCGTCGTTCGAGCGATGCAGTCCGATTTGGCGAACGTGAGCGCCGAATGTGCCAGCGCAGTGATGGTTCTTACCATGCACGTCATTGGCAATGGCTCCGCCAACGGTGACGAATCGGGTGCCGGGAGTGACCGGAAGGAAAAATCCCTTAGGGAGAAATACGTCGATGATGTCGGACAGACTAACGCCGCTTTCGCAGCGGATCATGCCGGTTAATTCGTCGAAATCGAGGATGCGGTTGAGACGGCGGCAGTCGATCAGTTCGCGGCCGGCATTGAGGCAAGAGTCGCCGTAACTGCGGCCGAGGCCATAAGGGAGCAGGGTGCCGGGCTCAGCAGCGTTGAGAATTTCCGGCACCTGATCGTTCCAGGCAGGTTTGTGGACGCGTTGGTGCGCGATCTTCGGGTAACGGCCCCACGAGAGAACTCGCTCGGTGGGCGGCGGCACGGCGGATTGCTTACTCAACTGTGCGGCTGATTGACCAGACATACTAAGTGTTCCGAAAGCACGTTTAATAACTTCGAAAGCCGGTTGGGCTATAACTCACCGCCCTACCAGTTTATGTGTATCATGCTCGCGGCGATGACGAGCACCGAGGCCACAGCGACTCCGTAACTGACGGGGTCCCGCATGGCGAGCGTGACCGGGTCTTCCTTTAGTTCTCCGCGATGCGCCTGCAGCCAGGTTCGGCTGAGCCAGTAAAGCAGGACAGGGCAAAGCAGAAGGAGAAACTCCGGTGAGGAGTACAGCAAGCGCACGTCCTGACTCTGAACGTAGAGGCTGAAAATGACGACAGCGGAAAAGCTGCTGCCGACGCCGAGCGAAAGCAGAAGTTCACGGTCGCCCGTATGATAGCCGCGTCCGGAGTTATTCGCTTCAACTAAGCCGCTGGCATGTAGTAACTCAGAGTAACGTTTTGCCATGGCAAGACTAAGAAAGAAAAACAGCGAAAACGCCAGGAACCACTGCGAGAGCGGCGTGGCGGAAATCAGAGCCCCGGCAAGGATGCGGAAACTGTAGAAACTGGAAAGAACGAAGACGTCCAGGAGCGCGACCTTCTTGAGATAGAGCGAATACAGCATGGTGAGTGTGGCGTATCCAAGCAGGGCGAAGCCGAATTGTACGTCGAGGAGGAATCCCAGGCCGAGTGCCGCGGAGAGCAAGACAAGCGAGGCGGCCACACCCTCCGGGATGGAAATGTCGCCATTGGCGAATGGGCGCTCTTTTTTCCAGGGATGTTCGCGATCCGAATGGAGATCGAGGAGATCGTTGAGAATATAGAGTCCGGAGGCGCAACAGCCGAAGAGCACGAAACCGAGGAAGGTGCGAGCCATCGGTTCGAGTGTCAAGTTGTGCGAAAGCGCCAGGGGCAGAAAAAGCAATAAATTCTTTGCCCAATGATGTCCGCGTAAAGCGTTGATCCATATTCGGACCGACGTGCGGAGCGATGCACTCGGTTCGATGATTGTACCTTTGAGCGTGGTTACGGCGGCAGCTTGCTCGACGCGACCTTGCGTGCCGACAACATAAGCTGCGCGGGCATGGCGCCAGACTTCCACATCGGCGGCGGAGTCACCCACATATTCGAAGCCGGTCTGAGCGAAATGCTCGGAGAGAAATGCGGCTTTGTTTGCTCCCTTGAGATTAACCTTGCCGTCGCTGGCGTGAACTTCGTCGAAGAGGCCGAGATAGCTGGAGATCGCTTCGGCAATCTTACCGTCGGCGGCGGTTGTGAGAGCGATGCGGCGGCCAGCGGCTTTTTCCTGTTGGAGAAGATCGAGAACCTGCTGCCGGTAGGGAAGACGCGCGGGGTTGAGGTCGATCCTGGCGGCGAGCCGGCGTTTGAAGGATGCCCGTCCCGAAAGCAACCAAAACGGCAACAGCAGCAGCATGATGGGGCGTGTTTTGATCAGGACGAGAGCGCACTCCCAGAGGACGTTGCCACGGATCAAAGTGCCGTCGAGGTCGACACACAGAACCGGCGAAAGCTCTTTGGCGGCTTTGGCTCCGGTGACAGACCCCATGCAATGATCCTCGCATAGACAGGAGGACGTAATGCCGAAATAAGTGGCGCACGTAGGTAACCTGGGTAACATGCACTGGGAGGGAGGGGAGGTTAGTATGGGCTGATCGACTCAGGACACGAAGCACATGGACGAGACACAAGAACATCCCGAACCAAGCGCATTGGAATTGCTGGCCAAATATCTGCGCTGGCCGGGCGTTCTGCTGCCATTGCTTGGACTGGTCACGTTTGTGGTTTACAGCGGAGCGCTGTCTTTCCAGTTTGTATGGGATGACCGGCTACAGATTGTGAACAATCCGATCATCCGGACATGGAGCAATTTGCCGCGCGCGTTCGAGAGCGACTTGTGGTACCACGTGGCGCGGCACCAGGTATATTACCGGCCGCTGTTTGTGGTGTGGTCGATGTTGAATTTCAGCTTGTTTGGATTGCGGTCATGGGGATGGCACCTGGGGGCGATTGTGCTCCATCTGGGAGCGGTGGCCTCGGTGTTCTGGCTGGCGCGGAAACTCGGGATCGAGTACTGGACAGCGGCGCTGGCGGCGCTGATTTTCGCGCTGCATCCGATTCATATTGAAACGGTGGCTTGGATCTCCGCGGCTTCGGACACGATGGTTGCGATGTTTGCCGCGCTGGCGTTTGTGGCATTCCTGAAGGGACGGGATCCGGCGGGGAAAAAGCGAACCGTCTGGTGGATTGCCTCGCTGGCGCTGCTGGCATGCGCGCTGTTGACGAAAGAGATGGCCGTGACGTTCACGGCGCTGGTAGGGATCTATGCGTGGCTGAATCCGGCGGATAAGAAAGCGTCATGGCAGAGACTGCGCGGGGCGGTGATCGAGGCGGTTCCGTATGCGGTGGTGACACTGGGGTATGTGTTACTGCGGCAGCATGCCTTGTTGCACTCGACGGGGCAGTTCGATACCGGTCACGGAATGTTGGATGTGATGCGGACCTTGCCGCTGGTGCTAAGTCTGTATCTCGAGAAGTTACTGGTTCCTCTGGGACTTACCGGACTCTACTACACGCCGTACGTGACCGGGGCGCTCTTGAAGCAAGTGCTCGCGCCGGCAGCGGTGCTGGCGGTGGTCGCGGCGATTCTCTGGTACTGGAACCGGCGCGAAAAGGACTCGACCGTCGCATTTGCGTCGCTGTGGCTGCTTGTGGGTCTGGCTCCCGCGTTGTATCTCCGCAATTTTGGCGACGGCGACTTCGTGCGCGACCGCTATATGTATCTTCCCTCCATCGGCTTCGCCATCTTGGCGGCGAAGGCCCTGCGGCGATTGCCCGCGTTGCGAAGATGGAATGCGGTGGCCGTGCAAGGGAGCACGGTGCTGGCGCTCTGCCTGTTCTACGTGGGCGCATCGCTGGCGCAACAGGTGCAGTGGGACAGTGATTTTCTGATGTTGCTTCGGGGCGAGCAACTGTATCCCGGCAACCCATTCACGATGGTTGGCCTGGCCGCCGAGTACAGCCAGCGGGGAGCGAATGAAAAGGCGATTGCCTTAGGCGAGTTGGCGGTGCGCGAGCATCCCGAGTACGCCTATGCGCCACTCGGACTGGCCGAGACCTACGTTCGGGCGGGACGATTTGACGAAGGCCGAGTGTGGCTGCAGAAGTTTATGATCACCGATCCGGATTACGCGAAGTCCGAGACCGGCATGGCCGCGGTTGCCGGGTTGTACGGGCGCCTGGGGGATTTCGGGCAGGCGTTTGCCCTGTGCAATCAGATTCTGGCGAAGGAGCCCAGTCTTTATTCGGCGCTTTACAACTGCGGAAACATTCACTTGATGGCCGGGGAGTATAAGGAGGCGGAGGGTTTGCTGACGCACGCGATCGAAGTGGTTCCCGAGCAGGCGGCGCCGAAACACTACCTGGGGCGCGCGCTTCTGGAGGAGGGGCGGAACGCGGAGGCACAACCCTACCTCCTGCTGGCAGTAACCATGGATCCAAAGGTTTGGGATTATCACTATTGGCTCGCAGTGTCGCTTGAGGCGAGCGGGAATATGCCAGCGGCGCGGGCGGAGTATCAGTGGGCGTTGCAACTGAACCAGGACAGCACGGAAGCCAAGATGCGGCTGACGGCGCTGGAGGCGAAGTGACGGACGGGATGGACAAGAGCTCCGCCGAATCAGAGAAACAGACTGAATCGGCATTGAACGTGGAGATGATGATTCGAGAACAGGATGCCGAGGAAGGGGAAAAGGCCAGCAAGAGCAACCTGGCGGCGACCGTCGCCCAAAGTTGGCGGGTTCGCTTGCTGGTGCTGGTTGCGGTTTGGGCGGTCGCGGCAGTTTATGTGGGCGTCCGCATCGGCAGCGGTTGGGTTCCAGCCGACGACGGGACTCTGGCCCAGAGCGCGCTGCGAGTACTGCACGGGCAACTTCCGCATCGCGATTTTGGAGAAATCTACACCGGCGGTCTGAGCTTCATTCATGCCTTGGCGTTTCGAGCGTTCGGCTTGAATCTGATGTCGCTGCGCATCTGCGTGTTTCTGTTTTTTCTGGCGTGGCTCCCGGCGGTTTACTACATTGCGCTGCGTTTTACTTCGGCGCTTGGGGCGGCAGCGATCACGCTGCTGGCAGTGGCGTGGAGTTATCCGAATTATCCGGCGGCAATGCCTTCCTGGTACAACCTGTTCTTCGCAACCTTTGGGGCGGCGGCACTGCTGCGCTACCTGGAAGTGCGGACGCGACGATGGCTGTTTGTGGCGGGCGTATGCGGCGGAGTGTCGATCCTGATCAAGGTGATCGGAGCGTACTACATCGCCGGGGTGCTGCTGTTTCTTGCTTTTCTGGAACAGAGCGAGAATGCGGAACAGAGTGCAAAGGAACTTGCGGAGGGGCAGACTTCGAAGAACAGGTGGCTCTATCGTTTGTTCAGTGTGGGCGCGCTGCTGCTGTTCCTGGCAACACTGGTCGATATGTTGCGCGCGCGGCTGGCGCCAGCTGAGTTGTACCACTTCGTGCTGCCCTCCGCCGTGGTGGTGGGGCTGATCCTGCTCGGAGAACCGAGCGTGCGGGCGAGAACCAGGCAGCGATTCAGAACGATATTTCGGGTGCTGCTTCCGTTTCTCTCCGGATTGGTGGCACCGGTGATGGTTTTTCTGTTGCCGTATGCGCGCTCGGGATCGATTTGGAAGTTCCTGGTTGGTGTGAGTTCGAGCGCCACCTCGCGGGTGGTTGACCTAGGCATGATTCGTCCGATTGGAATCGAGAAAGTAATGTTTGTACTGCCCCTGGTGGGAGTTCTGGCGGCGGCCATGTATTGGGACAAGTTCCAAGGGAAGGCGGTTGGGGCAGCCCTCGGCCTGGGAGCGGTAGCGATTGCGGTGAGGGCGACGCAGTCGTTTCAGATTCTTTGGGGGATGTGGTGTTCGGCGGCGATGCTGACCCCGATTGTGGTGCTGCTAGGGGCAGTGGTGGTTTGGGCCCGAAGGAAACCGGACGTGGGGACGAAAGTCGAGCGCCAGCAGGTGGTGCTGCTGATCTCGCTGGCGGCGACCTGCACTCTGGTGCAGTTTCCGTTTGCCGCTCCGATCTATCTCAGTTATGCGGTGCCGCTAACTCTGCTGGCGCTGGTGGCGATCGTCTCCACGGGCAAAACGCAGCGCGGAACCTATGCCCTGGCGGCGGTGGTGGGGCTGTATCTGGTGTTTGGGGTGGTCAGCCTCGTTCCGCGCTACATTTACGAACTTACATACCCAGTCGGGCACATGGAGACGATGCAGGAGCCGCGGGCAGGCGGGTTGAAGATCGAAGGCGCCGCGTTCTTCGATGATTTATCCCGTTTCTTGCGAGAGCACAGTCCGAACGGATTGATGTTTGCGGGGAATAATTGTCCAGAGTTGTACTTTCTTTCCGGGCTTAAGGGTGTTACCTACGACGATGGGGGCGCGTCAGCAGAGGGAATTCTGAAGGCGGTGCAGTCGGATACTGTGAATCTGGTGGTCATCAACGATGCGCCGTTTTTTTCTGGGGCGGTGATAAGGCCGGAGGTGAAGGCCGAGGTGATGAAGAGATTTCCCCATAGCACGCGCTTCGGCATCTTCGAGGTATTTTGGAAGCAGTAAGGGAACCTGCGGTCTAAGCGCCGGCGGCCGCTTGTCCGAGCTACTCACCTCGTTTGACGGCGAAAAGCGTGATGATATCGTGCAGGTTTTTCCTGATTTTGATCTTTCCCACGGAGCGGTTCGCCAGGGCCAGGTAGATCCGATAAAACAGAGACTTCTTGTCCCCGCGCGAAAGTCTCATAAACACCGTGCTTAAACGCAGCAGATGTGCGATGAATTTCGTCTCCACGACCTCAAATCCGGACTTCGATGCCGCCAGTGTCAGGGTTCGCCGATCATAGTAGAAGAGGTGGGATGGCGGGATGATCGCGTAGAACCCGGCCCCTGTGAGCCGAGCATACAGGCAGGAAATGTTATGCACCTTGATGACCAGCAGGCCCCCTTCTTTCAGCATCCGCCGGCACTTCGCCAGCACTGGGAGAGGCTCCGGGCAATGGTCGAAAACGTCCTGCAGCGCGATTACGTCGAAGTAGTTATCCGCTGCCGGGTAGTCCTCCAGCGCGCCCCTGAAGATCCGCTCGCCGAACTGCCGCCGGGCGATCTCGGCATCCGCCGGTACGATTTCGCAGCCGTAGCACTCCCAGCCCTTCATGGCTTCCAGAAACCAGCCTCCGGAGCAGCCCACGTCGAAAATCCTCCCCGGTCGGGGAACCCTGGCTTCGATCCGCTTGCGCAACTGATTGTAGTAGTAATCCAGACACTCACGGTTGTCATCCGAGTACACCGGGTCTCCGCCGGCAGCGTAGTAAGCGGCCAACTCTTCGCGGCTCGGGATGTTCTGGACGAACACGAGGGAACAGCCCCCGCAACGGACAATGGTGTAGCCGTTGACCTGCCAGCGATGCTTCAGTGCATCGCTTTGGCAGAGGGGACAGAATTCGTGGAGCAATCCCGATCGCGCGATCGACAGACTCTGTTCCAACACTCTTTCTCCATTCATGAGCTCACTCGGGTCCGATTGTAGATGGGATAGGTAAGAGGAGATAGTGACATGAGTAATGCAGACAGTTTTTCTTTCTCCGGGGGCGATGCGGAACTTGGAAAGAGTACGACGATGACAGGGCCGTTTTCTGTGGAATGCCGAGTTCGATTCCAGCAATCAAGGAACAGTTCGATAATCGTGCTAAACTGCCACAAAGCGGCATGTCCACTCGTCAACTGAACATTCGGGTCAAATGCTCGGAGGAAGCTCCCATCCTCACCGGGCACCTTCTCGCGGAAATCGTCAAGGCGAAACTCTTCGGAGACTAAACGGTGCCCGAAAAACTTCAGCAGACTGGCCTTCTTGGACGCTTCACGCGACACATACCGCCGGCTCAATTCGGCCGCTACATTCTGGTTGGGGTCTGGAACATTCTGTTCGGCTATGCGATGTACGCGGCCCTCACCGCCCTGCTCACGCCGCACATCCCATACGCCTACATGCTGGCGAGCGTGTTGGCCAGCCTGGTAAGTATTACGGTTGCCTTCCTCGCGTATAAGTGGTTCATTTTTAAGACTAAGGGGAATTACTTGCGCGAGTGGGTTCGTTGTGTGCTGGTCTACAGCGGAGGAGTTGGGATGGGGATAGTCCTGCTGCCAGTCTTTGTCTATGCGCTGCGCCACTCTACCAGATTTGACGCCGCTGCCCCTTACATCGCAGGCGCAGCTCTTACCGGCCTGAATGCTGTCCTGGGATTTCTCGGACACAAAAAATTCTCATTCCAATCGCCACAAATCAACTAGACGGGTTGGGCTTCTTTGCCAAAGGGCGATTCCACCATGGGCTTGCCCGGAGCGTGCTCGAAGTTGAGACGCTCCTGTTCAACGACCAGAGGCCGCCGCTGCACGAGAGTGTGGATTTGTCCGATGTACTCGCCAATGATTCCGACGAAAACTAATTGCAGCGATCCCATCAAGAACATCCCAATCACGAGCGGTGCGATGCCCAGCGAGAAGTTGCTCCAGAACAACAACTTGTAGAGGAGGTACGCGAACCCCGCAAAAACCGAAATCGCCGCTCCCACAAAGCCACTCAGTGTCAACATGCGCAGTGGGACTTTGGAAAGATTGGTGATCCCAAGCATCGCCATGTCGTATAGATCATAAAAATTATTTTTGGTAATGCCGCGCTTCCGCAGGGGCTGGTGAAAACGAATCTCGGCGTGAGGCAGTCCAATCTCCGCAATAATGCCCCGAAAATAGGGATAGGGGTCGTTGAACTCTTTAATCAACTCGACAACCCTGCGGTCATACAAACCGAACCCGGTAAAGTTCTCGTAGGTTTCGATTCCGGACAGCCGGTTCACCAGTTTGTAGTAGCTCTTGCGGACCCAGAACATCAAGCCGTTTTCATCGGTCGACTGTTTGACCGTGATGACGATCGGAAAGCCCAGTTCCCACTGTCGAACCAGGTCAACGATCATCTCCGGAGGATCTTGCAGATCGGCAACGATCCCGATCACTGCGTCTCCGGACGTTTGGTAAAGGGCGTGCATTGGGGAGCGTATGGGGCCGAAGTTCCGCGCATTTCGGATGACCTTTACGTTTTCGTCAAAGGACGCGATGAGCTTCAGGATGGCAAAAGTATTGTCGGTGGATGCGTTGTCAATGAAAAGGTGTTCGTAGTCGTAACTTGCGAGAGAACTCATGACCGCGCGGACGCGCTCGTAAACTTCCCGCACGTTTTCTTCTTCATTAAAGCATGGGGTCAGGATGGAAATAGTTTTCTTCATATGGCCTCAGTGCAGAATTCCGTTCGTCTGCACTCGTTTGCGCGGCACTGCATAACACACCAGTTCCCAGCAATCCTCGGCGTAGCGACGGAGAAAAATGTCATAGCTGTCCGAGATCGAATGCATATGACTCGGAATCTCCCATAAGTGCTGGCTGCGGTGATAGACACATACCGCCAACACCGGAAGCTTGGTGGCCAGTAACTGCCTGCCTCCAGCCAGCGCTTCGGGTTCCGCACCCTCGATATCCATCTTGATATAGGTTGGAGAGATCGGCCACGGAACGTCGTCGAGCTTGCGGCACTCGACCTTGGCCGATCCGCCGGTCGACATTTTTGAAGCCGCCGAACTCGTAACATTGAATTCGACCCATTCGTTCCGGCTGCCGACGGCATATGGAAAAGCCGTCGCGTGCGATCGCATCGGCTCGGGCAAGCTCGCAAGATAGCTCACCAGCAGTTTGTTGCTGTTGGGATCCGGCTCGAACCCGATCACATGCTCGAAGTGTCCCCCACTGTGATCGATGAACGCCCGGATGCTGTCACCGTCCAGGGCTCCGCAGTCCGCGAAGACTTCATCCTTGTGAGCCGGTACAAGGAAATATGTCTGCTTCGCCAGCTTCGAAGGGGACATGCTCTCGGAGTCGAGCCAGTAACGGAATCTCAGTTGCTCCACGAATTCCCTTCGCGATGCATCGTCCGCGAAGAGACGGAAGCAATGGCGGATGTCTTTTTCGTTATCGCGGATAAAGTGAGGGTAATCGAGTCCGCTCTCGGGAATGAAAATCTCCCCATATTTCCAGCACAGCGGAACAAACGGAACCACAATCTTGCATCCCATTTCGCGCAGTTGTTTCCGCGCCGCCGAACCGTGATAGATGGTGACCACGAAGCTCGAATCGGCGCCATATTTCCGAACCGCGTCTTCCGGTTTCAAGACTGGGAAGCCGCGAACGTCGCTCCCCCACAGCTTAGGGTTGTTGTCCGCGAACGCCCGTATGCGAATACCTGTTTTCTCCAGTCCGGTGGCGATGTACTTCCCCAGATGGCCGGCGCCGAAAAGTACGATAGAGCGGCTAAAGGGAGAGGTTAAGCGATCGAACGTGTTCCGTTCCCGCGCCATCATCTGCTCGCGATGTTCGGCGTGAACACTCGCGAAGAACTCATCCAGCTGCGTTGCGGAAGTAGCAATCCCGGTAGCGCTCAATGGACTCTCCTGATTTCAGCCGTCGTGGCGCAACCGCGCCGGATCGATGGCATTTCGATTCTCTTCATACCAGCCGTAGAGCGCTGCAATCGCCCGTTGCATGGGTTCGAATTGAAACGCTGGCATTTCTCTTATTAGGCGGGAATTGTCGCCCGTGTACTCCGCTCCCATCCCGGGATTCAGCAACTGTATCTCCGGTTTCCGTCCGGAAACCGCCGCCACGATCCCGGCAAGTTCCCGGAGTTCCCATCCCTTGCCCGTGCACACGTTGTACGCGGGTTGTTGCGGCGTGTTCGCGATGAACCATTCCGTGATCTTCGCCAGATCCTGGACATAAAGATAGTCAAAGACGGCATTTTGCCGAATCACAATCGGCAGGCCATGGATTACGCGGGCGCAGGCATTGGAGATGAATCGCACATCCCACGCCTCGTATTTCCCGAATACTCCAAACAAGCGGAGATTGACGATCTTGGGGTGTTCTTCAACATATTTCGCGCAGATGTATTTGGAAAATCCGTAAGCGTCGGTGGGCACGCAAGTGTCGAAGTAGTCCTCAGAGACCCGCGGGGGCAGTCCGCGCCGATCGTATTCGGCGCCGGAGCCGAAACAGATCATCTTGCCGAATAGACGTTGATTTCGGGCGAGGTTAAAGAACATTCGGCAATTGCGATCGAGCATATCCGAGGGAGCGCCCAATCGGCGGTTAGAACGGGTGGTCGCCGTGTGGACAATCACATCAAATAGGTTTCTTTCCAGATACTGCCGGACAGAGTTTTCTTCCCGCAGGTCCAACTCCGTCGAAGCCGGAGCTCGGATCTCGTAGCGGCCGGCAAAGGCCTCCACTAGGTTCTTGCCAATGAACCCCGAGCTTCCGGTAATGAGTATCCGCATCACCGATTCAGCTCCCTAGCCATGTTGCGAGATTCGGCCAGCGCAAGGCCGCTGATGACATTAGTCCCGCCGGGTTCGATGACGTAATTAGAGAGTTTCATCAGATATCAACTTGTCGATGCTGCTGCCGCTACCCGGTGCTGGCCGGCCAGCAGGTGGTTCACCAATTCGCGGACCGCGCCATTGCCGCCGCAAGCTTTCGTGACCAATTTGCATTTGGCAAGCACCGCCGCTTGCGCGTTGGACGGCGCGGCGGAAAGGCCGGCGATTTCCAGAGCCGGAATGTCGTTCACGTCGTCGCCCATGAAGCACACTTCCTCAAGCGCGAGATTGTGCCGCTTGACGAATGCAGTCAACGCGGCAGCCTTCTCCTTGCAATTCAGCGCAACATCCTTGATTTGCATCTTCGTTGCCAGCCGATGGACTAAAGGACTGTCCTCTCCGGAGATCAAGGCCAGCACGAATCCAGCCTTGCGCGCCAGCGAGAGTCCCATAATGTCGGCAAAGCAAAATCGTTTCCACTCTTCGCCGTTCGGTCCCCACCACACCCCGCCGTCGGTGAGTACGCCATCCACGTCCATCGCTATGGCCTTGATCCTATGCATGCGCGGCCCGCACCCGGCGCAATTTGTTGATGATCGGCTGCTCGCGCTCGAGCACGCGCTTGACTCCATCCCCCATCGACTTCTCGATCAAACGAATGTCGCGGACCAGGCGCGTGATTCCGTTGGGCTCGAGGGACGCAGCGTGATCCGAACCCCACATCGAACGGTCCAGGGTGATATGCCGCTCGATGATGCAGGCTCCCAGAACCCTTGCCGCCACGCTCGAAGGTAAACCCGTCTCGTGGCCGGAATAACCGACCGGCACTCCGTAGCGCTCGATCAGCGTGTCGATAACTCGCAGATTCAGTTCCTCGTAATACGCTGGATAAGTGCTGCATGCCTGCAGCAGGACTAAGTCTTTCTTGCCCAGGATTTCGAGGGCGTGGTCGATCTGGTCCAGCGTGCTCATGCCGGTTGACAGAAGAATTGGCTTTCCGACCGCCCGCGTGTGCCGTAACAGATTGTCATCGGTCAAAGAAGCCGAGGCGATCTTGAAGCAGGGGACATCGAACTGCGCGATGAAATCAACCGACCCTTCATCCCAACAGGAAGCGAACCAATCGACTTTCACTTCTCTGCAATAGCGGTCGATTTCCTTGTATTCTTCGAGCCCGAACTCTAGCCCGCGCTTCAAGTCGCCATTAGTCGGGCCGAATGGAGTTTCTCGCGGTTTCGCCAATTCCTCGGCAGAGTAGACGACGTCGATTGTCCGCTTCTGGAACTTGACCGCGCTGCAACCGGCGCCCACCGCGACGTTGATCAGTTGTTTGGCAAGATCGATGTCGCCATTGTGGTTAATTCCGATTTCAGCGATGACGTAGCAAGGCTGTCCCGTTCCGACCACCTTGGAGCCCAATCGGACTTGCGTGTTGTTGGCTGCGCATCTGTTGTCAGTTTCGTGCTGCATTGGCGTGCACTCCCTTCGATGCCATCGAACCTAAAGTCTCCGACATGTACTCGATCATTTCCTCCGTCAGCCCCGGGTAGACTCCGATCCAAAAGGCCTGGCTCATCACGCGATCGCTGTTCTTCAGATCGCCGATCACGCGATGACGAATGTTCTTATAGGCCGGTTGGCGCAGGAGATTGCCACCGAACAGTTGCCGGGTTTGGATCTTCTTCGAATCGAGATACTGAACTACGTTCTTACGCGAAAAGGGCGCGTCCTCGCGGACCATCAGGGGAAACCCAAACCAGCTCGGATCTGAATTCGGCGTCGCCTCAGGAAGCACGAAATGGTTCTGCGTGCCGGCCAGACCTTCCCGCAGCGCCGCGTAATTCTTTTTTCGGGCCGCGATGAAGGCCGGCAGCTTCTTTAGCTGTGCGACACCCACTGCGGCTTGCATGTCCGTCGCTTTCAGGTTGTAACCGATGTGCGAATAGATGTACTTGTGGTCGTAGCCGTGCGGCAAGGCCCCCAGCCGCCAATCGAAGCGCTTACCACAGGTGTTTTCTTTGCCGGGAGCGCACCAGCAATCGCGGCCCCAGTCCCGGAACGATTCCACGAGCGTGCGCAACCGCGGCTGGTTCGTCGACACGCAACCGCCTTCGCCCATGGTGATGTGGTGCGCCGGATAGAAGCTGAAGGTGGCGAGATCGCCGAAGGTTCCGACTTTCTGTCCGCGATAAGTGGCGCCGAGCGCGTCGCAGCAGTCTTCGATCAGCCACAGGCCGTATTGTTTTGCAAAGGACGTTATGGCGTCCAGATCGAACGGATTGCCCAGCGTGTGCGCGAAGATGACGGCGCGAGTACGATCCGATAGAGCCGCGTCGAGATAACTGACATCCACGTTGAAAGTTGGAATGTGAACGTCGACGAATACGGGTACCAGCCCGTTCTGCACAATCGGATTGACCGTGGTGGGAAAACCCGCGGCCAGGGTGATGACCTCATCCCCGGGCTTTAGCTGTCGTTCACCCAGGTTCTCCGAAGTCAACGCCGTGACCGCCAGCAGATTCGCCGAGGAACCCGAGTTCACCAGCATCGCCTCACGCACGCCGGCGAATTGTGCAAACTCGCGCTCGAACTGCTCGGCAAAGCGTCCGGTTGTCAGCCAGAAATCGAGCGACGAATCCACGAGCAGTTCGAGTTCCTGTTCGTCAAAGACGCGGCCGGAGACGGGTACACGCGACGATCCCGGCACGAATGAACTCGCGGGAAAGGCTTCCCGGTAATATTCGCCCACCATCTCGCGGATCCGGTCGCGCAACTCGTCGGCTCGTGGCATTACTTCAGCGCCTCCTGGTACCACGCGATCGTTTTCTCCAGACCTTCATCCAGCGTGAATAACGGCTTCCAGTTCAATTCCGTGCGCGCTCGCTCGGCGCTCAGGAACTGATGGCGGATCTCATTCGACGCCTGATTCTGGATCTCGGGCTTTAACTTCGAACCCATTTTCGCCAGGATCGCGTTCACCATCTCGAGCACGCTGATCTGCGCTTCATTCGAAAAGTTATAAGCAACGCTGCTTAGCTTCGGATCGCGAATAAGCCGCTCCGCAAGGAGCATGTAGGCCGCCGCGCCGTCTTCCACGTAGAAGTAATCGCGCACGTACTTGCCGTCCGAGCGGATAATGGGCCGCTCGCCGCGAATTACAGAGCGGATGGTGCCGGGCACCACGCGGTTCCAGTTGAGGTCGCCGCCACCGTAAAAATTGCCGCAGCGCGTGATCGCCAGCGGGACGCCAAAGGTGTGCGCGTAGGTCTGTGCAATCAGGTCCGAGCACGACTTACTAACGTCGTAGGGATGTTTCCCCTGCAATGGCATATCTTCCTTATAAGGAAGTACGGTCTGGTCGCCATAAGCCTTATCCGACGATGCAACGACGACCGACTTCACCAAAGGCGAACGCCGGCAAGCCTCCAGCACATTCCACGTTCCGCGTATGTTGCTTTCAAAAGTCGAGAGCGGATTGCGGTTTGCGATCCCCACGATGGTCTGGGCTGCGAGATGGAAGACGACCTCGATCTCGTATTCGCCCAGCACTCGTTCCAGCAGGGTAGGACTGCTCAGCCCTCCGCGGACTACATTGACGCGCTCGGCCAGTCGCTGGCGCACGAATTCGCTGGCGGGAACCCAGTCCCGTACCAGCGCCGTAACCGACGCGCCCTGCTCCAGCAGGTGCTTGGTCAGCCAGCCGCCCACCAGTCCGGTGGCGCCGGTGATAAAGACCGCGCGGTCGCGCCAGAAACCGTTCATCATTCCTGCCAAACCTTCCATGGCGCCTGCTTCGCGTTCCACAATTGGTTCAAGTATTCGTATTCGCGGTAGGTATCCATCGCGTAGAAAAAGCCGTCGTGGGGATATGCCATGAGTTGCCCCTCATTGGCCAACCGCTCCAGCGGTTCCCGTTCGAAGATGCAGTCGTCACCGCCGAGATAATCGAATACCCGGCGATCGAGCACGAAGAAGCCCGCGCTGGCACGGCCGCTGGTTTTCGGTTTCTCTTTGAAATTTGTTACCCGGCCTATTGAGTTCGCCTCGATAACTCCGAAGCGCGAACTCGGAGTGATGGTCGTGACCGTGGCCAGCTTGCCATGGCTCTTGTGGAACTCCAGCAGTTCGGGGATGTTCACATCACCTACCCCGTCGCCGTAGGTCAACATGAAGAGATCTTCACCGACATACTTCTCGATCTTCTTCACCCGCCCGCCCGTCATGGTGTTTAGCCCGGTATCGGCAAGCGTGACCTGAAAGTCTTGTTCGTGATGGCCGTTCTTGTACTCGATCTTGGAGTTACGCCCGAGGCAGATGGCAAAGTCGTTATTCATCGCCTCGTAGTTCAAGAAGTAATCCTTGATCATGTTGCCGCGATAACCGAGGCAGAGGACGAATTCACGGATTCCATAGTGGGCATAAGTCTTCATGATGTGCCAGAGAATCGGACGGCCCCCGATCTCAACCATCGGTTTGGGACGAAATTCGGTTTCTTCCCGGAGACGGGTGCCTAATCCACCGCACAGAACGACAACCTTCATAACTGGGTCCTTGGCGCGTAGCCGTGCGTGCGCCGGCGCTTCTTAGCCTGTTGCTTCCTCGTCAAAATCTCGGCCGCAGCTCAGTTATCGCATACGTGCACCGCTGGGGCAGGATTACGAAAGTCACCCATGAAGGACAGCGGCAGGGTTGTGAGTCACAAGGCGAGTAAGGAGGTACGCGGCAAAGAGCTGAGCAGCGATATTGGGGCGGCAAGGAGCAGATACTAAGTCAACATATCGGGACCGGGGGCTTTTCCTTGTCTTGCACAGGGAGGTTACTATCGTTACCTCCGGCAGCAGCGGAAAACCGGCGGCTACCCGCCCAAGGGGGCAACGGCTCGTTTAGGGAATATGTCACCGACGCGGCGGACTTCCGCGCCCAGGGCTTTTAGTTTCTCTTCGATGTGCTCGTAGCCGCGATCCAAATGATAGACGCGGTCGATGATGGTCTCGCCGTCGGCGACCAGGGCGGCGAGCACGAGCGAGGCCGAGGCGCGCAGGTCCGAGGCGAGGACGGCGGCGGCGCTCAGCGGAGTTCCACCGCGCACGATCGCTCGGCGGCCTTCGATCTTGATGTTGGCGCCCATGCGCACAAGCTCTTGCGCGTGCATGAAGCGGTTCTCAAAAATGTTTTCCGTGACGATCGACGTGCCCGCAGCCTGCGTGGTGAGCGCCATGTATTGCGCCTGCATGTCGGTGGGGAAGCCGGGGTATTCTTCGGTATTCATGTCGGCGGCTTCCAGCGGCTGATCGCCCATGACCCGGACAGAATCGGCTTTCACGGTAGTTTTGACGCCGGTTTCCGCGAGCTTCTGCAGGATGCCGGTGAGGTGCGCGGGATCGCACCCCGCGACGTTGACGTCTCCGCCGGTGAGGGCTCCCGCGATGATGAAGGTTCCGGCTTCGATGCGGTCGGGAATGATGCGGTGTCGCGCGCCGCGCAGCTTGGCGACGCCCTTCACGCGGATGGTGGACGTGCCCGCGCCTTGAATCTTCGCGCCCATGGCGT
>Ga0326727_10009450_pt1 | contig 23987 bp, 20 predicted proteins | sample MB2enrmetagenome_FD_207643 | JGI IMG/M metagenome (GOLD analysis project Ga0326727, IMG submission 207643) | Lab enriched peat soil microbial communities from McLean, Ithaca, NY, United States - MB29MY | ecosystem: Environmental > Terrestrial > Soil > Wetlands > Peat | place: USA: New York... | reverse complement strand
CTCATCACGTTCTTCCGGCGTCAGTGTCACTCGATACCGTGGCTTCATGGCAAATCCCTCCCCAAGGATTTACCATGCTTTTATCATATTTTATTTACGAAAGATATAATGTTACATGGTACTAGCCCTTTCGGGTATCGCAGCAGAAGGCCTCCAGAATGAAAGCGGCATAGAAAGCACAACCATCTTCAAGCAACTTGAAGACTGGGAAAATGAGAGAAATGTACTCGGCATAGACCAGGTCCTGGTGATCGATGAAGCAGGTATGGTCGGCACCCGCCAGATGCATAAGATCTTAGAACACGCCCATGAAGCAGGAGCAAAAGTAATCCTGGTGGGAGACAATGAACAGCTCCAGTCAATCGAAGCCGGAGGATCATTCCGAGGCATCATCCAGAGGACAGGGTACCTGGAACTTGCCGAAGTAAGAAGACAGCATGTTGAATGGCAGAAACAAACAACCGTAGAATTTTCCGGCAACAGTAAACAGGCAGAGAGAGCCTTAAGAATGTACCATCACCATGGACATATTCATGAACTCCAAACAAGACAAGATGCAAAGGATCAGATGCTTGAAGAATGGGCTAATCTCCAGTTGAAACAGAAAAACCAAATGAGCCTTATGATGGCTTACACGAACAGGGATGTGAATGAATTGAACCAGGGGGCGAGAGAACACAGGAAAACTCACGGAGAACTTCGAGGGTACGAACATACATTCATGACCGAGAAAGGAGAAAGGCATTTCTGTGCCGGAGACAGGATCATCTTCCTACGGAATGAGCATTCTCTCGGAGTACGTAATGGCTCCCTTGGCACAGTGGAGAATATCAATCGGGGAGCCATGACCGTCAAACTCGATAAGGGCGACAGGGTAGCTATCGATACCAGCATGTACAAGGATTTTGACCATGGCTATGCAGCCACCGTGCATAAGACTCAAGGCTCCACCCTGGACCATACCTTTGTGCTCGGCTCACGGCATTTTGATAAACATACTGCCTATGTTGCCATGAGCAGACATAGAGAGAATGTAACCATGTACTATGCAAAGGAGGACTTCAAAAACTTTGAGGACCTGCAAAAAGTTATGGGGAGAGAACGACCAAAGATTCTGGTTGTGGACTATGGCCTGCCCAGAGGAATTGAGGTGGATAACAGAGTTATCGAAGCCGAGAGATTTCTGACTCACGAAGAAAGGCGCATCCAGGAACAAGAATGGCGACAGCAAAGAGACCAGGAGCAGTATGTCAGACAAATGAAGGAAAGAGGCCTTCAAGTAGAATTCCCCAAAGATAAATCCGTAGCCGGATATTTTACGAGAGTGGAACAGGTTGGCGAAAGACACTATGCGGTGATCGAAACGCATGCAGATCCTACCAAGGGAGTTCGCTACTTCATACCTTATGAGAAGCAGTTTGATCATTTACAGATGCACCACTTCATGGTCCACGACGGAAAGCAGATGAAAGAGGTCAGTAAAAGGACCTACGAGAGGGAACAGAATATTGCCCGGGAACAGTCAGAGAAGCGGGAACTAACACATGATAGAGAGCTCAGCGTTTCAGAATCCCGCTACTGCCAGCTTATGCAGGCTCAGGGTCTCCAGGTGGCATTCATCAATGAAAGGACCGTGGAGGGGTACTTCACGAGAATAGAGGAAGTCGGAGAGAACAAATATGCCGTGATAGAGACGAAAGAAGGGATATGGTGCATGGTGCCCCATGACAAGCAGTACGATACAATGATGACACAGCGGTATGTTGAATTTGATGGTCATAAGATGTCTCCTGCTGTGAATAAGAGCATCGAGAGAGACCTGGAACAGGATCTTGGGAAGGGCAAAGGCCTTGGGAGATAACCAATATCTACGATGTAATTCGTTATTCAGATACAATCTTACAGGTTGGGAATCTTGGATTTACTTTATCTCGTTCATTGGCCGGTAAAGATTATGTGAAAAATATATAATAATATCAATGCAGTAATTTTTTTGGAATCAATGATATTCTACGGGGAGTTTCATTAACACAGTGCCATTCTTAGCCTTTGAGGAGGTTGAAGTAAGTGATATATTGAAAGGTTATTCTTGGAATCTCAATCTATGCAATCATAGATTATTCATGATCAGGCCCAATTCCCGATATCTTGAAGCGCTTGACAACATATTGAAATATCGAATGTAATTTTATAATAAACAATATCTTTCAAAAACAATTTCTTAAAATTTCTGTCAAACCAAAATGTTCGATCTGATCCAATAAATAGGCATGCGACTCATGCGACAAAATTATGGTCTGCGGTTGTGGCGCAAAGTAATCTACCATCGAATTATCAATATTTTTAATAAAGAATCTCCAGATGCCGGGCAATGTCCATGAACACGCGGTAGGCCTTCTCCTCTTTGGTATAATCATCAAGGTTGACTCGATGGGCGTGCTGTTCAAGGTCTTTGAGGAACTTACTTTCCTGGATCTGAGCCAGGGAAGAATCCGGGATACCGAACATTAGTTCGGATTCCAGGTAGGAACTGCGTATAGACAGGTTGAACGATCCGATCGACAGGAATTTGCCATCAATGATGAACTGTTTGGAATGGCAATACGGCCTGAGTTTCTGTCCCGGTGGGCACTGGTATTCGAAGATGCTTGCGCCGGCATGCAGCAGTTCGCGGTAATAGTTGAGTGATATAAAGTGGCACAGGGACAGATTGACTTCGTGGCCGGTCTCCAGCGAATTGGTGAGGATGCGCACATCGACCCCGCGAGCGGCGGCTTCGGTGAGGGCTTGGCTGAGCTTGGGCGGCAAGGCCAGATACTGCGAGGAAATATATATCCGCTGTTTGGCCATTCCGATAGCACCGCAGAGCATATCGAGATTGTTGTAAACACCAACCCACGGTCGGGACTGGGTGAGCCGCAGGGTTATGCCCTCGGGGAATGTCTCTGGTGTGAAGGGTGCTGCCGGGAGGGGTTTTCCCCCGAATTCATCCCAGTTTCGTTCAAAGGCTTTTCCGAGCTCGGTAACGATCGGGCCGGCCAGGGCTATGTCGATGTCTTTCCACCAGAAGAAATAACAGTCGCTCAAGTTTCGGCCCCCGGTAATGGCGGATTTCCCATCGACGATCAGCATCTTCTCATGCAGGGCGTAATCCACCATGAGATCTTTGTTCTTCTGATCTTCAAACCATTGGCGGAAGGGGGCTTCCCGAGGCAATGACTTGAATATGCGGTCCTCTTCGAGCAACCTATTGAGCCAGGAGTCCTGGCCTGGTGTTCTGTTTTTGGGGAAACCGATATCGCCGACCAAGAGGACATCGATGCCGGCACGTTTAAGCTTGAGGTAGGTCAGTGGAGATTTGCCCAGCTGTGAATAGCGGGTAATGATCACAGCGACTGCCACACCCTGGGCCGCCTTATCCTTGAGTATGTTGATCAGGTTGGCACACCTGCCTACGTCTTCCAGGTAGTACGTCTGCAGAAGAATAGAGGTGTTCGCCGATCGTAGGGTATCGATCCACCGATTAAAGGCCGAAGGGCCATGATCAAGAACGTGGATATGATTGCCCGGGACCATTCTCGAAACCGAAAGTCGGTCGAGTATCTCCTGATTGGCGCGGGAGAGGATATCCTTGTCTGGAGCGGTGCTCTTCCGCCTTCTTACGTCCAGAAATGTCATGGTTGATCCCTATTAATACCTTTCATTCCACCTGCCTCATCTGATGTTACCCATGCTTTGCCCAAGATTATAATACAGGGGATGTTATTACCCTCCATCAAGTGCCTTTCGGATGGCCTTCGCCAACTCGTTCATTTCTAAGGGCTTTATGACAAATTCCCGAATGCCTATCTTTTTTGCCTTCTCCTCCGAGATATGATTACTATATCCGGAGCATAGGATAATAGGGATGTCAGAGCGGATTTCCATGATCCTCTGCGCCATCTTGTCGCCGGTCATGACCGGCATGGTCATGTCGGTAATCACTAGGTCATATTTGTCAGGGCCTTTCTGGAAAAGTTCGAGGGCCTCGGAACTGGTTGATTGTGTAACTACTGTATATCCCAATTTGCTCAACATCTTTTCAGCCAGCTCCACTAAAATTGGTTCATCATCAACGAATAGGATACGCTCTGTACCTGTAGGAAAGGGCTCTTGTTCTGATGGCCTTGATGCCTTCTTTTCAGACTCAATCTTGGGCAGATATACCTCGAAGGTGGTCCCTTTTTTCGGGACACTCCTGCAGATGATTGCACCGCCATGACTCTTCACGATCCCATGGACCACAGATAAGCCCAAACCGGTTCCGCGGCCCAGTTCCTTGGTAGTGAAATAGGGTTCGAAGATCCGCTCCATCACTTCAGGCGGTATGCCGTGCCCGGTATCGCTGACTTTCAGCCTCAGATAGGTGCCCGGAGTCACGTTGAGGTCGTCCGCGAGATTCTGATCAAGGGCCACCCTCTTTAAGCTCACTTCCATCACACCACCCGCCTCTTCCATGGCATCGGCTGCATTGGTGCTGAGATTCATGATGATCTGATGGATCTGTGTGGGATTGGACAGTACAAGGCCTGAATCAGCAAGGTCCTGACGGATCACCACGGTTGTGGGAATTACCGAGCGCAGCATCTTGAGAGATTCCTTGACAATGGTGCGCAGTGCTATAAGCGAACTGGTGGTTTCCGTCTTGCGGCTGAACGTAAGAATCTGGCTCACCAGGTCTTTGGCGCGGTCACTTGCCTTGAGGACTTCCTTAAGCTCATTGCGAGCCTTCTCGGGGTCGGTGATATCATCCACAGCAAGCTCGGTATAGCCAATGATGGCTGACAGGATATTGTTAAAATCATGGGCGATGCCCCCAGCTAATGTTCCGATAGACTCCATCTTCTGCGCTTGTGTAAGTTGAGCCTCAAGTTTCCTTCTTTCTTCTTCAACTTGCTTGCGCTCGGTGATATCAATCAGGGAGCCGACACGCTCCTTGGTTCCAGGGATGAGAGCTATGTTCAGGAGGATGTCTTTCTTCTCCCCATTGCGATTAATAAAGCGGAATTCATAAGAATCAAGGATAGAACCCTGTTCATTCCCGCGCATCTCATGGTATCGACGCATCCTCTCCAGGTCTTCCTTATCAACGAAATCAGTCCAGCTCATTTTGCCTTCAAGTTCCTTTTTTGAGTACCCCGAGAGCTTCTCGAAATTGGAATTTACCAGCAGAAGGGATGTGTCATCACCAAAGAGTACCGATGCATTGCCTGTGTGCTCAAACATGGTACGATAGCGCTCCTCACTCTTTCTGATTATTTCCTCAGCCTCCTTTCTCTCAGTAATATCCCTGATGATACCAACTATGAACATCTCTCCCTTATTGTCCGTGTACAAAGTTTTTTTTGTAACTATGGTATGAACAACTCCCATGGCGTCAGTGAATGTTTCCTCATTGATGTTTTCTTCCCCCGTGTTAAAGACGGCCTCATCTTTTTCCCAGAAGATGTCGACTTCACTTTTCGGGAAAAAATCATAGTCCGATTTCCCTATCAATTCATTCCGGTCGTGTCCCATAAAATTGCACAAAGAGTCGTTCAGAAGTACCCAGTGGTGTTTTCTGTCTTTAACAAAAATGGGATCGGCAACGGAATTGATGATCTTGTCCAGATAGTTTCTTGATTCCGTAAGCGCCTTCTCCGTCTGCTTGCGTTCGGTGATATCGCGAGTTACACCTATGATGCCTGTGGGTTCGCCGGTCTCATCGTAGAGGATGTTCATGGTAACTTCAGTCCATACAGTTGAGCCATCTTTACGATTCATCTCGAGTTCAGTGGTTAATGACCATTCAGGACCATGGCGTTGCCCACTTAATTCCAGCTTGAATTCTCTATCCAAAATCGCCTTGGCCTTTTGATAGGATTCCGGCGTCAGGATCTTATCAATGGTCTGTTTCAATGCCTCTTCTACGGTGTAACCTCTCAACCTCTGTACAGACGGGGTCACGAAGGTGTGGTTAAGATTCAGGTCAAAGATCCAGATAACATCACGAACATTCTCAGCAAGGAGCCTGTGACCATCATGGATCTCCTCATGTAGCTCTTTATGCATTCTCATCTCCACTGAAGGGCATCTCGAGTTCATAGACACCGGATTCCAGGTGGGTCTTCATGGGATAACCAGCTTTGGTTAACACCTTCATCATGGGTGCATTTAGAGCCAGAACATCTGCCGTAAATCCTTTTATATTTTTCTCCTTGGCTATGCGGACCAGGTACTGGAGGAGGAACGTGCCGATGTTCCGGTTCTGCCGGTCCTGGTGGGGTGTGAAGGCTACCTCGGCAAAGTTGGAATGAGTGTCGCGGATGTATCGCCATATAAGATTGAGTTTATGCTGTTCATGATATCGTCTTCCGAATATTGCTCGTCCGTCACCAGCGCCGCACCGTATTCGGCCATTCCCATCAGGATATACCCTGCCAGATCACTATCGATGTCTTTTCTTATGCGGCCTTCTTGTTTCAGATACTCGACTTCTCTGATCATGGGGTTCACCATCTGCAGGATCACTTCATGGAACTTCGCCCGGAATGATATGTTGTCACCCACCGATAGGCTTTTAACGAGGTTCATCATGGATATCCACTTAGGATATGATGAAAAGAAGGCCTTTCCCCGTTTTGTCAGCCTCATAGCCATGTCTTTTTCGCCCTTGATCTCGCTCCAGACTTCATCGTACATGAGGCGGAATATCCTGTCAGCGCAGGCCATAAGGATCTCTTCCTTGTTTCTGAAACGCTGGTAAATGGTCTCCTTGCTCATTTTGGCATGCTGTGCGATATCGGTGATGCTTGTCTCGGCGTATCCCTTCTCTAGGAACAGTGCCGTGGAGGAAGAGAGTATAGCCTCACGCTTTCCGGACGACAGGTCTGAACTCATCCTGCTATGTCTGCTGAAGGTCACCTCTTTCCTGATCTCTTCCCTAATCACACTCAACGGTTTCTGTTCATCGATCTGCTTGTGTCTGATGAGAGAGAGCGCCTTCAGATGGATGTCGGAGTAGTATGCACGGGTCTTACCGGTCTTCAATGGCGCAGGGATGAGCCCTTCGAGGAGGTAATATCGTATAGTGGAGACTTGTATCCCCGATCGTTTTGACAGCTCTGAAATTTTCATGAGCTCCGTTTTCTTCATGCTACCTCCCCGCCGAAAATAGTGTTCCAGCATTTCATGAGGACGCTATCGATGTCGGCCTCGGGATGAATCTGGCGATAATAGTGTGCATACTCCGTTACACCCATAAGCAAGTGCGCAAGGAGATGAATATCTTTGAAATGTATATTTTCCTGTTCAGCGGCCATGAGGAGATCCGCCTCGATGGGAGCGATGAGATTGTGCATGACATCATTGAGCATTTTGCGAGACCTGTTATTATTCTTGATGGATGCGCCCCGTGCGAGGTTGAGCATGTCGACCATGTGTAAATGGGTATGAACGAACGAATATGCCCGGTTCCAGAGGCGTTTCATGCCGTCGCATTCCTCGCTGATGGCAGGCTCATCCCTTGCTATATCATAGAACACATAACCGGCACATTCATGGAACAGATCTTCCTTGCCTTTGAAATACTGGTAGAATGTTCCCTTTCCGATTCCTGCACGGGAAACGATGTCATCGATATTTGTTGTGTCGTAACCCTTGTCGCGGAAGAGATCTACTGCGGCCTTGACGATCACATCACGCTTGGTCGAATAAATTGTATCGGGTTTCACACTGGAGTGATTTTCTCCGGTGTGCCGGTTTACAACATGGCCGATCTCATCAAGGGAATACCCCTTTTCCTGCAGCGCATTGATCTGGTGGAGCCTCTCAAGGTGTTCCACCGTGTAGTATGACATGGTCTTACTAGTCTTGACCGGTTCGGGCAGCAGGCCCTGCCGTGCATAATAGCGGATTGTGGCGGCCGGTTTTTTTGCACGGGCGCTCAACTCTGACATCTTCATATGTTTCGGATACTGTTTCATAACCTAACCTTGTTCGCTGTTGTCTGATGCTACTATCTACTATTGATCATATAGGTACGATAAGTAAAGTAAAAAAAATGAGCAAGGCCAAAAAGCTGAAGGGCCTCAATGCTAATGATAATTAAAAACACATAAAAACAATAAGATAAAAGACTAGTTCACAAAATTAAAAATATGCTCTTGACAAGGTATGAAAGCTTTAATACTATTATCTACGGAACGAAACAGTACGGTATTAAAAACAAACGCCGATAGAAGATCGACAACAGGCAAAGGAGGTCAATTCCTTATGAGCAAGGGTAAGATAGCCATTATCGGGATAGGTGAGGTCCCCACCCGCAGCATGCCAGAGCGTACGCAATGGGACATCATTTATGACACGTGCATGGAAGCGGTCAGGGACTCAGGGCTGGACAAGAACGACATCGAGGGCGTGGTCTCCGTCTCTCCTCAGGCCCAGCCGAAGATAGCAGCCGAGCTTTCCTTCGGCAAGCTTCCGGAAGAGCTCGGGCTAAAGGGCTGCAAGGACACGGTCAGCTGCAACGCAGGCGGCGCTTCCACCTCGAACTGCCTGAGGATGGCAGAGCAGTGGATCGAGAATGGCCTCGCCAAGGCAGTGCTCGTCCACCATGTAACTGTCCATTCCACCATCCCGCTGGTTGATCAGATCAATTTCTTTGCCAAGGCAGGGATTGACCTCCAGTGGGAGTATCCCTTCGGCACCACCTACAACCTCATCATGGGTCTCATGGCAAACCGGTTTATCCATGAGAGAGGCTATACCCCTGAAGAAATGGCATCTGTCGTTACTACTCTGAGAAGCTGGGCTTCCCGGGATCCGAACTCGATCCTGTACGGCAAAGAAGTTCCCTCGCCTGAGAAGGTCCTGGCATCCGACCTCCTCAACACGCCGCTGCACAAAAGAGAGAGCAACATCCTGGGCGACGGCGGGTGCGCCATGGTCGTGGTCTCGGCCAAGGACGCAAAGAAAATGAAGCGTCCGGCCGCCTACAAGCTGGGTGAGTCAGTGCGTTATTTCAGCGGCACCTGCGTGTTGCGGAATTTTGATCAGGTCTTTGAAGGCTTCACCGTCACGGCCAAGGAAGCCATGGCCCAGGCAAGAATCACCAAGGACGACGTCAGTCTCTGGAACTGCTACCTCGCCTATCCCATGGTCCATCCCATAATGGCCGAATGCCTAGAAATAGCTCCCAAGAGTCAGGGCGGCAAGTACTTCCTGGAAGGCCGCATGTCATTCGGCGGGGATATCCCCTGGTCAACCATTGGCGATGCCCCAGGACGGGGTCACACAGGCTCAGGGGTGAGCGCAGCCACCTATGTCGAGACGGCGCGGCAGCTCATGGGCAAGGCCGGCGAACGGCAGGTTAAAAATTGCAAGTATGTTTTCCAGAACACTGCTGGAGGTTCGGGATTCAACCAAATCTCCACCATCTGGGGAAAGGAGATCTAACATGGATTTCGATATGACCAAACCAATCCCTGAGACACAGCCCTGGTCCGAGAAATTCTGGGAAGGCGCGAAGGAGGGCAAGCTTCTCGTCCAGTTCTGTAAGGACTGCAATACATACATATTCTACCCCAGGAAGTTCTGCCCCGAGTGCTGGTCGGGCAACCTGGACTGGAAAGAGGCCAGCGGCAAGGCGAAGATCTACACCTTCTCCACGGCGTACAGCATGGTGGAGCCGAAATTCATGGACGAGCTGCCGTACACAATAGCCTATGTGGACCTCGATGAGGGCGTGCGCATGATGACCCGGATCGTGGAGTGCAAGCCCGAAGACATCACCTTCGGCATGGAGGTGGAGGTGGTGTTCCATGAGCGTGAAGGTTTCTACCTGCCGTATTTCAGGCCGGTCAAGAAATAGGGAGCGGGGTGCACTATGAGCGAATACACAACCATACAGTATGAGATCAAGGGGCCTGTCTGCACCATCACTTTGAATCGTCCGGACAAGTACAACGCCATCAACCGGGAGATGGCCGCTGAACTCCTGGATGCATTCCGCAAGGTCAGAGACGAGTCCGGAGTTGCAGTTGTCGTGCTGGCCGGCAGCGGCAAGGCATTCTGCACAGGTGGAGATCTGAGCGTGTTCCCGTCATTGGCCGTGCACACGGAATCATTAAACTGGCTTGCCCATGACGGGTATGGTGTCGGCAAGGCCATCGAGCTCTGCGAGAAGGTGGTCATCGCCAAGGTGACGGGCCACTGCCTGGCAGGCGGGCTGGAGCTGGCGCTCATGTGCGACCTCGTCTATGCCAGGGAATCGGCCAAGTTCGGCACCACCGAGATCAACATGGGTATCCTGCCCGGTTGGGGCGGAACGGTCCGTATCGCGCGCGCCATGCCCATATACCGGGCACGCGAGATCATCTACAGCGGGCGCAAGGACTTCCTGGCGAAAGATATGTACGAGATGGGCTTCCTCACCCGAGTGTTCAAGGATGACGAGTTCGAGGACAAATTCAGCGAAGTGGTGGCGAATATCAGCTCGAAGAAGGTCATTGCCCTTCGCATGGGCAAGGAAGTCATGGGTCGGTCCCTGGAGTGCGGCAGCCTCGATGCGGCCCTGGCCCTGGAGCGCAACGCCATCCAGTGGCTCACGTATGCCCCTGACATCCAGGCGGTCATGGATACGTTCAGGAAGAAACCCGAGGATTTCGTCAATCAGCAGAAGCAGGCTAACATCGCCTCGGACAAGAAAAAATAAGGAGTCAATCATGGATTTCTCTCTTACTGAAGACCAGCTCATGATCCAGGAGACGTTCAGAAAGTTCTGCGATAAGGAGCTGAATTACGAATACGTCCGGTGGATGGACGAGAACCTGGATTTCATCCCGGACGAGCTCTGGAACAAGTTCGTGAATCTGGGGCTGTTCTCCGCGTCAGTTCCTGTTGAATATGGCGGGCAGGGCCTGGGGTATTTTGACAATATGCTTGCCTACGAGCAGATCTGCAAGAAGTCCATGTCCGTGGCCCTTGCGGTGGGGGTCACCTTCGGCTTCGGAGTCCGGTTCATCGGTGAGCTCGGGACCAAGGAGCAAAAGGAGAAATACCTGCCGCTCATCGCGGAAGGGAAATTCAAGACCTGCATGGCCCTGACCGAGCCCGCCGGGGGCACCGACATCCTGGGCGCCCTTTCCACCTTTGCGGAAGATAAAGGGGACCGGTGGGTGATCAACGGGCAGAAGGTGTTCATCACCGGTGCGCACGTGGCCGACTCTCTCATCACGGTGTGCAAGACCGAGAAGGACGCGAAGAGGAGCATGTCCTGGACCACCATCATGGTGCCACGGGAGACCCCGGGTGTGACCATCCGCAAGATCGGCAAGATCAGCTGCCACCACTGCGAGAGCGTCGAGATCTTCTATGACAACGTGGGGGTGCCCAAGGAGAACACCATCGGGACCCGCGGCAACGGATACATGGAGATCATGACCGTGCTCAACCCTGAGCGCATCGGGGTTGCCATGATGGGTGTAGGCATCATCGCAGCCATCTATGAGCATTGCTTCAAGTATGTTCAGGAGCGCAATGCCTTCGGCGGTCCCATCAGCCGGTTCCAGATCCTGCAGAACTACCTGGCGGACATGTACATCAACCTGGAGAACTCCCGGAATCTCACCTACAAGGCAGCATGGCTCTGCGACAACGGCAAGCCTTATCACCTGGAAGCGACCATGGCCAAGCTCGTGGCGGCGGAGGGCGCACGGCATGCAGGGATCTACGGTTCCGAGATCTTCGGCGGCTATGGCATCTGCAACGAATATCCGGTGTCCATGTTTCTGCGCGACGCCTATCAGATCCAGTTCTCTCCCATCTCCAACGAGATGAGCCGAAACATGCTCATGCAGTTCCAGGGCCTGCCCAAGTCCTGGGCATAAAGAATCAATGTGAGGGCATGATATGTATACGCTCGGCGACATCCCACGAAATGGAGCAATGAATTTCCCTGACAGGACTGCAGTCGTGTTCGAGGGAAACCGGTATACCTATCTCGAGTTCAACAGGCGGATAAACCGGTTCGCCAATGCCCTGATCGGCCTCGGGTGCTCAAAGGGCGACAGGGTGGCGATCATGTCCGAGAACTGCTCGAAGTATCTCGAATCCTACTTCGCCGCTGCTAAAATCGGCATGAGCGTCACACCCATCAATGTCAGGCTGGGTGATGATGAGATTGTCTTCATCGTCAATGACTGCGAGGCGTCCGTATTCATGGTCGGCGATGGGTATGAAGAGCGGTCGCAAAAAATCATTAAAAAATTCATCTATGTCAGGAACAGCATAACCTTTGACAATCCTGTTGACGGATTCCATCCATATGAAGACCTGCTCGCTGAGTCGTCTGACAAGGAGCCGGACATTGACGTCTACCATGTGGATGAAAATGACATGGCTATCCTTATGTACACAGGAGGCACCACAGGGGTTCCCAAGGGAGTCATGATGAGCCACCGCAATGCGCTCATGTCGGGCATCGCAACTGTGCTCCAGGCTGGGTTTACCAGGGAGGACTCCACCTGTTTCGTACTCCCCATCTTCCATGTCTCCTGGTGGCCCATCCTGTGCATGCTCCTGGTGGGCGGCAAGGCCTGCATCAACCGGAAGCCCAACCTGGACATAATTTTCAAGCTCGTCCAGGAAGAAAAGTGCACTCATATAAACATGGTGCCCACCATCTACGGCTGGATGGTGGATTATCCCAATATAGATAAATACGACCTGTCGAGCATCAGGCTGCTGTCCTATGCAGGCAGCCCGATGCCCCTTGAGATCCTGAAAAAGTGCATCGTGAAGTTCGGGAACAGGTTCACCCAGGGATACGGCGCCACCGAGACCTCGGGCGCTCCCATCAGCATGCTTGCCGCGGAAGACCACTTCCTGGAGGGTGACAGGTCGAGGTATCTCTCCAGTGCGGGTAAGCCCGCCATCTGCTCGCAGCTGAAGATCGTGGACGAGGACGACAAGGCCCTCGGTCCGGGTGAGATCGGTGAGATCTGCGTCAAGGGCAAGCACATCATGATGGGCTACTGGAAGAACCCGAAACTGAGCGAAGAGGTGCTCAAGGGTGGTTGGTACCACACCGGTGATATGGGCTACTTGGACGAGAACGGCTTCATCTTCATGACCGACCGCAAGGCGGACATGATTATCTCCGGCGGAGAGAATGTCTACCCCAAGGAGGTCGAGGATGTCATCTACGCACATCCCGCGGTGAAGGAGTGCTCAGTGGTTTCTTCCCCCAGCGAGGGGTGGGGCGAGATCGTGCGTGCCGTGGTGGTTCTCAAGCCAGGCGAGAAAGCCACGGAACAGGACATCATCGACCACTGCAAGAGGACCCTTGCGGGCTACAAGTGCCCCAAGGCGGTTTCCTTCTGGGATGACCTCCCCAAGTCCATCGTGGGCAAGATCCTGAAGAAAGATATCAAGAAGAAGTTCTGGGAAGGAAAGGAAAGGATGATCAGCTGAATTTTTCAGTGACCATAATAACAAACAAAAGGGAGGCTATAGTATGCCGGACAAAAAGGATTTTTCACACATTTTATCACCCATAAAGATCGGCCCGGTGGAGCTGAAAAACAGGATCGCACTGGCCCCCATGAACGAGACCCTGTCGGGTGTGAACGGCGAGGCCACGGAGCAGATGCTGTCGTATTTTGCCGCACGTGCCAAGGGTGGGACCTCCATGGTCCTTACAGGTGCAGTCATGGGCACCAGGCTCGCCTCTGAATTCGTATGGGGAAGAAACCTCCACCTCTTTCATCAGGGGCATCTGCAGGGGTTGTGCATGCTCACCGACCGGATTCATTATTTCGGCGCCAAGGCAGCCGTCCAGATGACTATCGGTTTCGGCAGACAGGGACATTCCTATGACCATCATAAAAAGGCCCCTGCACCGACCGGCGGACTGCCTTATGAGATCACTTTTGATAAAGCCCCCAACCATGTCGCCAATGCATGGCGGGCAGTGGAACACCCGCGCTCATTCCTGGTAGGACAGATGACTAGGGAAATGACCATTGAAGAGATCCATTCAGAGCAGAAGGAATTTGCCAACAGCTGCCAGCTGGCGGTCATCGCGGGGTTTGACATCATAGAGATCCATGCCCCGCACGGGTATCTCGAGCACCAGTTCCTTTCTCCGCTTTCTAATAAACGCACGGATCTCTATGGCGGAGAATGGCGCAACCGCAAGCGTTTCCTCATGGAGGTCGCCGAGCAGATCCGCTACGCATGCCCCGGAGTGGCTGTAGGGTGCAGGATCAGTGCGGAGGAGCACATGCAGGGAGGCCTCACCGAGGAAGAAATGATCGACTTGGCAAAGGATCTCGAGGCTGTCGGCATTGATTACATCAGCCTGTCCGATGGCGCCGGGTACGAGGAAGGCGGACATCTCATTACCGACATCGACCGGTCCAAGCATATTCCCGAACATGGAGCGGTCTTCAAGAAGGCGTTGAAGGTCCCGGTCATCGTAGCTTCACAGCACGATCCGGTCAAGATCGAGCAGAACATAGCCGACGGCAAGTACGATATTCAGGCCATGGGCAGGCAGCTATTCTGCGACCCCGAGTATGCCAACAAGCTCGCTGCAGGCAAGGCAAAGGAGATCGTGCGGTGCACACGCTGCAACACCTGCCTCATGCGCTGCCTTTCCGGTATGACACCTGCATGTCCTAACAATCCGAACCTCGGCCGGGAGTATACCATGGATGAATACAAGATTGGGCCCTGGCAGAAGCATGAGTCTCTGCTGCCTGAAGGTATGATCCGTTCGCCTATGCCGGCGCTTGACAGGCCGTGGTGGAAGAGAGAGCTGGGTATGATTGAAAATAACTGGCGGCCGCTGCAGGGACGTACCACGAGGTAAGAGCCATAAACAGCTCATGCATTCACCTGTTTTGCAAGTGAATGCATGAGCAATTTCAGGGAGGGTTTCAGACAATGTATGAAATAACTGATTCCTGCATATCGTGTACGACATGTGTCGGCGAATGTCCCAACGGAGCCATCAGTGAAACAGAAAGCTGCTGCGAGATCGACCAGGTAAAATGTGACGGATGCGGCTCCTGCGCACAGATGTGCCCGGTTGAAGCAATCGTAGAGAAAACTTAAGGAAGCGGGGGGATGAGTATGACAACCACTGCCAAAGGAACAGACGATTATTTCAAGATAGATCCGGAGTGCCACCTTGTAGGCGACATGGAACACCTGAACTATTTCCCGGGCGTGCAGATGTGGTGGAGGGCCATTGACAATATAAAGAGGCCGCTCCTGCTGGGAGCTCCTCTACCCCTGCTTGCTCCTTACCTGGATGGCATGGAAGAGCGGGAAATGCAAAAAAATGCCGCTGCTGAAAACATCATCTGGGCCATGGACAAGTACGGGGTTGACATAGCCTGTCTGCTGCCTGAATCGATGATGGATTCAACCGGCTATACGACCCGCTGGGTGACCAACGGCCAGATGGCCAAGGTCGTGGAGACCAATCCGGATAGGTTCATGTACCAACCGAATGTCTCGCCCATCAAGCACAAGGGGGTGCAGAACACCATCAAGGAGATGACGTACTGGGTCAAGGAAAAGGGTGCGAAGATCTTCAAGTTCTACCCGCCGGAAGACACGTACATGAACGATCCCGAGATCTGGCCGTTCTATGAGAAGGCACAGGAGCTCGGCATCGTGCTCGACATCCATACCGGATTCTGCTGGGTGCCGCCCGGAAAGAGCAAGTACGCGCTGCCGGTCCAGCTCGACGACGTGGCGCGTGACTTTCCCGAACTCAAGATAAACGCCTTCCATATGGGCTATCCATATTGTGACGATCTCAACATGATCGCCATGCAGCACCCGAATGTCTATGTATGCCTGAGTCTTCTCATTCCATGGGTAATGACGGCACCGAGAAAGTTCGCAAAGATACTCGGCGAGGCTCTCAGGTGGGTCGGTCCAGACAAGATCATCTGGGGAACTGACTATGCCGGGTTCGGTGTGCAGATAAGAGGTGCAGTGATGGGCTTGAGGGATTTTCAGATACCCGAGGACCTGCAGATGCAGTACGGGTACCAACCCATTACGGACGAGGACAAAAGGAAGATCTTTGGCGGTAACCTGTGTCGTCTTTTGGGGATTGATACTTCAAAGAGACGTGTCAAGGCAACAAAGTGATCCCATGATATTGGGGTGTTACACTATAAGGCTGATAGAAAGGGAGTCGGGACCCCCTAAGTCGCGTTAGGTGATCTCATAAGATGAAAAACTTAAGGATCTTTATATTCCGGCTCCCTTCAATAGGGTCCCTGGATCATAGGGACCCCAACCCTCCTGCAATGAAAAAATGGGAGGAAGGGGCACTCTCTTCATACAGGGATTCCCAATGATCACCCATCGTTGGGGATCCCAGTTCTTTTATAGATTTAATCACAATATTTGAGAAAGGAGTCTAATATGGAACGTAAGGAAAGGATAATCTTAGCTCTGAGCCGTCTCGTTACGATATTTATCACAATAATTCTAAGTACAATGCTGATACCGTCAATAGCATTCTGTCATGGCTGGGGAGGCTATGAACAGGGTGCTAAGGCTCATGGCTTCGGGGGTGCATTTACCGGATTAGCTGACGATCCGACGGCTGTGTATTACAATCCTGCAGGTATTGTTCAACTTGATGGTACACAAGGATCCCTCGGTTTTTCTGTAGTAAACATTAAAGGGGAATATGAGAGCGCTGGTACATCCGGAATAGATAGCGCTGGAGAAAAAACTGATCTTGAGAACCAGTATTTCTTCATTCCAAACCTTTATGTAACGTCAAAAATCAATGATCGGCTCGCAATAGGATTCGGAGAGTACACTGTTTTTGGTCTGGGTTTCAAATGGCCCGACTCTTTTGAGGGGAGATACGCTTCCGGTGGAAAGGATGCGGAACTGACCACGATGACTTTGAGTCCTGTGGCGGCGTACAAAGTAACAGATAATATATCTGTTGCATTAGGAGGAAGGGTTGAGAGGGCAGAACTGACGCTCAAGAACAATATCTTCCTCGCTCCAGGGGTTGATGATGTTGGACTGAAAATATCAGGTGACGACTACAGCATTGGCTGGAATGCTGCAGTCTTGGATAAGATAAATAATAATTTCCAGGTCGGATTTTGCTATCGAAGCAAGATGAATCATTCATTTGATGATGTGGATTTCAAGTTCAATCCTCAGATCCCGACATTAGGCTCTATACCCGTAGGTTTGACAAACACAAGTGCAAAGCTGGACATCACCATGCCGCAATATGTATCTGCAGGACTTGCATGGTCACAGGGGCCTCTGACAGTAACGGTAGATGGTTACTGGTGGGATTGGTCGGAAATAAATGAATTAAAATTCAAATTGGACCACCCTGTTGCAGGTTCTTCTTCCGTTGTCAATCCCATGAAGTGGGATAATACCTGGACTTGGGCTGCCGGCACTGAATACAAGGTGAATGCGCTTGACAGGGTCATAAGCCTCAGAGGAGGCTTCATGTATGAGCAATGCCCCACACCGTCCGAAACCGTTAATCCGGCCGGGTACCAGGGAGACAATCTGCTGTACAATTTAGGCATAGGATCAATGATAGGTCCTGTTTATTCCGACTTTTTCATTACCTATGTCTACACAAAGGACCGGACATGGAACGATGCAGCAGGTAAGGTCCCCAATCCTGGAGGAGGACCTATCACCGGTGAATTCAAGGATTACCGGTCATACCTGTTCGGAAGCAACATAACATATAAGTTCTGATCAGCAGGTAGGTTCTCAATATCGGGCTGGTGAATAACAACGAAAGTACTTTAGGAGGGATAAGACTCGTGAATCAGCATATGACACAACCACGAGTACTTGATGGAAAAACCGCCCTAGTGACAGGAGCATCACGCGGTCTCGGTCGTGCCATTGCACTTGCCTTCGGAATGGCCGGGGCAGCAGTAGCGGTAACGGATCTCCTCATCGAGGATGCGGAATATGACACTAATGCATTGAATGAATACAGCCCCTTGGCCGGTCATTTTTCCCGGGTCGGAGATGTGAAGACCCTGCAGACGTCCCAGGAGATCCAGGCAATGGGCTCCAGAAGCTGCGCCATGAAGCTGGATGTGACCGATCAGGAACAGGCAAGAAAGGTGGTTCAGAAAATCGAGACAATGCTCGGGCAAGTGGATATCCTGGTGAACAATGCCGCGGTCATGGATAACTTTGCAAAATTCGACGAGCAGAAGCCCGATCTCTGGCAGCGCGATCTCACCGTCAACCTCACCGGCGCCTACAACTGCAGCAAGGCAGTGTGGCCGGGCATGGTGCGTAGGGGCTGGGGCAGGATCATCAACATCTCCTCGGTTGCGGCTCTTATGGGGGCTTCGCTGCAGCCGTCCTACGGCGCAACCAAGGCCGGGCTGATCGGGTTGAGTAAATCACTTGCCATAGAGGCTGGAAGGCACGGCATCACGGTCAATGCGGTCTGCCCTGGGTTTATCGCCACCGAAGCGGTACGGCTTTATGATGCACATATGACGGAGCGGATAGAGAAGCGGACCGCACTTAAGCGGATGGGCCGCCCGGAAGAGGTGGCCCAGGTTGTAGCATTCCTTGCCTCGGATGGTGCCTCGTACATCACCGGCGCAGTAATCCCTGTGACCGGTGGGATAGATCTCCTCACCCTTTAGGAACTCCATGCAATGTCAATGACAGGAGAAAACACATAAGAGGTCCACAATGAAGACGCAAGCCATGATCAAAGAACAGGAGTGCATGACCATGAACATTCTTAAAAAGGGCAATGGTGAACTTTTCACCGATCCCGATCCGGACCATGCACGGAGATTTTTCCAGAAAAAGACCAGGAAGATGGTGAACAAGGCCATGCCGCTTTCAGAAGCCATCAAGACCTTTGTGCATGACGGAGACTACCTTGCCACAGGCGGGTTCGGTGGAAACAGGGCACCCATTGCCGCGTGCCACGAGATCCTCAGGCAGGGCAGGAAACATATGGGTTTTTGCGGACACACCACCACCCATGATTTTGAGATCCTCTGCGCAGGAGAAGCCTTTGACCGGCTTGACGCGGGTTACATTGTCGGTCTTGAGGCTCGCGGGTTGTCACCATGCGCAAGGAGATACATGCAGAGCGGCAAGGTTAAGGTAACTGAATGGACCAATTACAGTCTTTCGGCAAGGATCAGGGCGGCCGCTATGGGCGTTCCCTTTGTTCCTGCTCGAAATCTTCTTGGTACAGACACCTTTGATACCAGTGCCAGCATGATCATTAAATGTCCGTACACGGGCAAGAAGCTTTCCCTGCACCCCGCACTCTATCCGGATGTGGCCATCATCCACGTCCATGAGTCGGATGTGTACGGGAACTGCCGGATCAGGGGCATCCTGAAGTCGGACAACGACCTGGCCCGGGCAGCCAAACGGACGATCATTACCTGCGAGCGTCTCATATCAAATGAAGAGATCCGCAGGGACCCTTCGGAAACAACGATCCCCTACTTCCTCGTTGATGCGGTGTGCGAAGTTCCGTTCGGTAACTATCCGGGAAACATGGTGTACGAGTACTTTTCGGATGAAGAGCATTTGCGGGAATGGCTGAAGGTCGAGGAAGACCCTGATCTGTTCAGGGAGTTTCTCAAGAAGAACATCTATGACTGCAAGGATCACCATGAGTACATCAACAAGAACGGCGGTATGGAAAAGATGCTCAGGCTCAGGACAATTGAGCACCTGCTGCACAAGGAGGCAAACAAATGACGACCGCGTACAACCCGATGGAACTGATGATCTGTGTTGCGGCGAGAGAGCTCGAAGACGGGGCTACGCTTGCAGTGGGAACCGGAGCGCCCTGTGCTGCGGCCATGCTCGCCCAGAAACTGAATTCTCCGAACCTGTCCATCATGTTCGAGGCCGGCAGCATCAGTCCGCAGCTTCCCGAGATGCCAATATCCGTGGGCGATTCACGGGCAGGGCACAAGGCGGTCATGGTCTCCACCATGGGGGCGGTGATGGAAACCTGTCAGCGTGGATATGTTGATTATACCTTTCTGGGAGGCGCCCAGATCGACATGTACGGCAACCTGAATTCGACCTATGTCGGAGGAACCCACCAGAAGCCCAAGGTACGTTTCCCCGGAAGCGGCGGCGCCAACGATTTCGGAAGCTTCTGCTGGAAGATGATGGTCCTCACCGTTCAGGATGCACGGCGTTTCGTGGAGAATTGCGAGTTCATCACCACGCCCGGGTGGCTCCAGGGCGGGAACAGCCGGTACGAGGCGGGGTTGCCCGAAGGGACCGGGCCGTACAAGGTATTCACAAACATGGCCATCATGGATTTTGAGCCCGAGAGCAAGCGCATGCGCGTCATCTCAATCAATCCCGGCTATTCCATGAAGGATGTCCAGGATAACTGTGGTTTTGAGCTGCTCAAAGCGTCGAAGATAACCGAGACCGAGCCGCCCACCGAGGTAGAGCTGAGAATCCTGAGAGAGGAAGTGGACCCGCATCGGTACGTGATCGGTAGATGAATGTTAGCTGACCTTGAACAATCAATCGAAAGGAATAAATCAACCATGAACATTGTAGAGAACAAACTGACCACCATACTGTCTCGTAACTGGTGGGTGCTGCTGCTGCGTGGCCTCGTCGCGATAGCGTTCGGTGCCCTGACATGGCTTCAACCCGGGATATCGCTCGCCGCACTGGTGTTGCTCTTCGGTGCCTACACTATGGCGGACGGCATTCTCGGCGTCTGGACCGCCTTTGCGGGACGCAAGGAACATGAGCACTGGTGGGTACTGCTTCTCGAGGGGCTAGTCGGCATTGGCGTCGGAATCCTGACCTTTCTGGCGCCCGGTGTCACCGCGCTCGCGTTGCTGTTCTACATCGCGGTCTGGGCGATTGCCACGGGTGTTCTCGAGATCGTAGCCGCGATTCGCCTACGCAAAGAGATCAAGGGTGAGTGGCTGCTTATTCTCGGCGGCGTCGCATCGGTTGTGTTCGGCATCCTCCTCATGGCTCAGCCGGGTGTTGGTGCGCTCTCCTTGCTATGGCTGATCGCCACTTACGCCATCGTGTTCGGCATTCTCCTCGTGCTGCTGGCGTTCAAGGTGCGAACGCTCGGTCGCCAAGCCACATGTTCGTGAAAGTCTGTATGCCTGGTTCGACCATGCCAGCGATACGGGTATCCCTAGCGAGCGGACTGCTCGTGAGGAATATCTCCGTGTCGCTGGACTTAATCTGCGAAAAAGGACAGGCCAGCTAACCAAATGCTTGAGCCATCTTTTTAAATCCTTCCCATTCAACATGTCCGGTTACCGCTCCCTGATCAGTCATTGTTAAATTTGAAGAAACATCTTCTATAATCTTGCGGATATTATCTATCGATGCGGGTGTCATCGTAACCTCGAACGATTTATTAACAACCTCATGTAGTATATACCCTGACTGATGTTCAACCGATGGACTGATATAGGTTAACTCACCAGCTGCATCCATTGTCCAGATGACATCATTCAGTGTCGTAGTCAGTAATTGATACCGTTCCTCATTTTGGCGTAATGCCTCAAGTGATTCTTTATACTTGGATATCATATTTTCTAACTCATCGATCTGCTGGCGTGCATCAATCAACTCAGCGACGAGTAGCCGTTTAGTCTTGGTTTCAACTTCCATAGTGGCTATCTCCGTTGTGAGAGTGACTCGATTTCTATTCTTTTATATAAATTCCTTTTATATAATTATGAAAACCAATAAAATGCTCTATTTATGCTTTTCGTTATCTAATGATAAGGTTGAAAATATAGGAAGATAGGGTAAGAGTTGCTTCCTTAGCAAGTTAACGGCTGGCGCTGCTTGCAGGAAGACTTCCTCGGTTTTGCCAAAATCGAGCATCCGCACACCTTGGATCTCCGGCTGGACATAGATGTCAGGTTTCCGATGTTTCATCTTTTCAGCGAGGGCAGAAGCCTGCATGATATTGAAAGCCCCAAGAACTGATTCAAGAGCACCAGGAATTTCATGTTTGCCAGGATTACGCGTCTTGCTCACATCTACTGCTATGGTGAAATCGGCTCGCTCTAAAAGGTGGTCGTAAGGTACCAGGTTTACGACGCCTCCATCGACGAGAACTTTGCCCGCAATGGACACTGGGGCAAATACTCCCGGCACAGCCATGCTGGCCTGTAGAGCAGGAAGCAACTCATCTGTTTCATACACGATCTCCTCCGCAGTCCAATAGTCTGCTGCAATTACTAAAAGAGGGATTTTAAGCTCTTCGAAAGTTCGCATCTTAATCTCGCTAAAGAGGTACTCGAAGAATCCCTGAGTGTTGATAAACCCACCTCGTGGAAATTCTGCGGAAAACGCCGTGACCAATTTTAATAGGTCGCTTTTCTTTGCGACGATGTCCCGCCAAGTATCATCTTTCAGGATGAGGTGTCTGCTAATGAGCTCTCTGATCTCCTTTCCAGACATCCCAGAGGCATAGAGAGCCCCAATGATCGCACCCATACTGGTTCCTGCAATGATGCTCGGCTTGATGCCAAAGTCGTCGAGTATCTCCAGTATAAGAATATGCGCCAAACCTCGAACCCCACCGCCTCCTAAAGCTAAGCCTATTTTCATGGGCTCCTCTTTTCAGTATAGTTCAACAGCAGGTTATATTGAAACCATATGTTCCTGTACGCTCGCTCCTACTGGTCCGATATGGAAGATCAAGTGTGTCCTATACCCTTTTCGAGAAGCATAGCTATATAAGATAACATTTCTTCGGATGTGCGGCCTTCATGAAGGAAAAGCTTCGTGCCGTATTCTGCCAAACCCAAGAGAATGTATGCCACTATGGTATTATCGACCTCTCTACGGACGAGTCCTTCATGCTTCAGGTGTTCTAACTCCCGTATCATGGGGTCCACCATCATCCATAAGAGCTGTCTGAACTTCTCCTTGAAGGAAGGGTTGTCACCAACCGAAAGGCTCCTCACAAGGTTCATCATATCGATCCACCTGGAGAAAGAGGAAAAGAAGGCCTTCCCCCGTATGGAAATCCTTTGGGCCATATCCTTCTTCCCTTTGATCTCGATCCAGACGGTTTCGTACATACCGTGGAATATCCTGTCTGCACATGTCATGAAGAGCTCTTCCTTGCTCCGGAAATTCTGGTATATGGTTTCCTTGCTCATGTGCGCGTGGTGTGCAAGCTCAGAAATACTCATGTCCGCATAACCTTTCTCGAGGAACAGCTCTGTTGCGGCTGACAAAATATCTTCGCGCTTGCCCGAAGGGGTTTCGCTCGCCTCACGCGAATGCGCCTCGCGTATTTTGTCCTTATTGATAGTACCAGATGATCTGCTTTCTCCACCCTGCTTCTTCCCTATGAGCCCCAGGAGTTCCAGATGGATTTCCGTGTAATATGAACTGGTTCTACCGGTCTTAATGGCAGGGGGTAGGAGACTCTCCTGGATGTAGTGCCGTATTGTCGAGATAGGGACTCCGGATCTCCTAGAAAGCTCGGACATCTTGATAAGATTCCTATCTGGCTTTGTTCCCCATGACACTTCTGAGCCTTGGCCGGATGAAAGGGCATGCAGAATCATAACCCAGGCTTTCGCAAGAAAATCATCTACATTATTGTCCAGATGGTTCTGTATATAATAGGAGCAGTACTCAACACCGCCCATGAAGAAGTGAGCGAGCAATCGGATATCATTGAAATGGATTTGACCCTGCCTGCTTGCCATGAGGAGATCCGCCTCGATGGGGTTTATGAGGTTCTCCATGACCTTTTCGAGCATCTGCTCGAACCGGCTTTCCCGGTTCACCGAAACCCCCCGGGCCAGATTGAGCATGTCAATCATGTGAAGGTTATTATGGAAGAAAGAGTAGCCCCGGTTCCAGAGGCGCTTCAGGCCATCCAGTTCATCCCTGATGGAAGGGTC
>Ga0326727_10009449_pt1 | contig 23990 bp, 30 predicted proteins | sample MB2enrmetagenome_FD_207643 | JGI IMG/M metagenome (GOLD analysis project Ga0326727, IMG submission 207643) | Lab enriched peat soil microbial communities from McLean, Ithaca, NY, United States - MB29MY | ecosystem: Environmental > Terrestrial > Soil > Wetlands > Peat | place: USA: New York... | reverse complement strand
TGCAGCGGAGGGCCTCTTCCTGGTACGCGCGCGGCGCGCAGGGCTCGATGTTGCCCTGGTCGTCCCTCAGAACCATGTACCTGGTGGCCCAGAATGCCGGGTCGTATATCTCGCGGATCTCGTCGATACTGTCGAAGTCGTTCTCGTCGATCGCCTTCTGGTCAGCCTGCATGGCTTCGTAATCAGCCATGTCATAGACACCGACGCACTTGATCCCGAACACCTTGCCTGGATGCTTCTGCTTGTAGGCAGCAACGCAGTCCTGGCATTGCTTACAGCCCAAGATCCGACGCAGGATTCCCTCCTGGTCGGTCCCTGCTGATTCGTGATCTCGTTTGATGGTGTTGGCAAAGAACTCTTGATCGTCCGGCGTGAGGCCGGCAACCAGGTTTGCCAACGGAACGAATCCGCTGCTCACTCGTGTCCTTAAAGGAAGCCGCTGTTTCGTCAGACTGGCACAGCGGCGGAAGCCTTGAGAGGGCGCCTACTCTGGGTAAACACCTCGGTCTTATCCGGTACGCTTGACCAACAGGGTGATGGATCCGGAGCCGTCGTAGTTCGAGACCTGGAAGACGAGGAAGCCGCCGCCGATCAGCTTGCGCTGCTCAGCGAAGCCGGCATACAAGTTGCCGCTGTTGAGAGTCGACACGTTGTTCCAGGTGGCAACGACCGTTTCGCCGTCCGCGAGGAAGACCGTGATCGTGCAGCTGGTGTGGAGGTCGCTGAATGTTGCGGTCAGTTCGATTGCGTTGGCAGCGACATCGATCAGCCCAGACGTCGCGTTCGCCGTAATGGCATTGAACACAGGAATGCCTGACTCGAACTGAGTCGGCAGATCACCCACACCGAAGCCGGCAAGGTCCCCGCCGTAGATAGGATGGGGTGTATTCAACACGGCTCGCGGGTAGTTCAGATACGAACGGCCGGGAGCTGGGTTGGGAATGGTGACGGGAGATCCCATGAGGCACTCACTTTCCAAGGGTTGAAGGTTTGGGTTAGATACGCTTTGCGAGAGCGCGGGCTCCGAGGACAGAGCCTGCTCCAAGGACACCGAGGGTGGCACCGATCCGAGCGGACCGGGCCTTGTCCTGGTTTCCGCCGTATGCCCAGTTCTTGTAGGCATTACCGACGCCGCCTGCAATGCCGGCGCCAGCAACGATGCCTGTGCCGATTGCAGCGTTCCTTGCAATTCCAGGTTGCGACACTCGGCCGGCTGTCCATTTGGCTGCCGAACTGAGAGAACTCCAAATAGCATTGAGAGGGTTGTTCACTTTGTCTCCATTACCGGTGAAGGAAGTAGGCCTCTTGGCCCAGGTAACGGCGGGCCGCTGAAGTGGCGCCGCTCATTTCATGGAAAGCCTGCATGCGCAGACGTTGGGCAGTTCCTGTGTCGGTGTAGTGACCACCGAATTCCAAATGACGAATCTGTTTGCCGAGGTCGGTTACGGTACGCACGGTGTTTCGGGCTCCCGCTCCTATCGCTGCATCCGGATAGATGGACGCCAGCCATGCGAGAGTCCCAATCCCAGGTATAGAAATGCCAATTGCAGCCGCCGCAGTTGAAATCCCCATTGCCATTGCCCCTTGGAGGACCGGAGCAACTGCTACACCTGCTCCGATTCCCAAAGTCGTCGGAACGATCTCGCCACGCTGGGCAGAAGACATTTCCTGAGCCATTGATTGGACATCGAGGGTAGAGCCAGGAAGTCCTACAGAAAGAGCGGCTCTTTTCCAATAAGGCGCTGGGATCGATCCAATGAACTGGACGGTGTTGGTGAAGTTGCTCTGCGCAGACTGAGTGAGCGTCGCCAGCATTAGTGCCGCCTTGAATGGAGACCGAAGACCACGTCTCCTGTAGCGTTCATCGAATTCATCCGCCGGCGGACACCTGGCTCGGTCTCGTAGTCTCCGCGCCCGTCACTGACGGCGTGGTCCTCGGCGGCATAAGAATCTTCGTGTGTAAAGGCGCGCGTCGCTGTGCCTGCCCCAACTGCAGCAACTGCCACCATGGCCGCCTTTGCATACCATGGCGCGCCGCCCCATGCTTTCGTCACTCCGCGGGCGGCGAGGGTGGTCACGCCTCCGATGGCGGCGCCCGCGGCAGCTCCCTTGATGGGGTCGTCGCTCAGTTTGGAGCCAATCAGGCCGCCAGCCGCCGCGCCGAAGCCGGCCATCGTCAAAGGGTGGCTCAGGATTCCCGTGAATCCCTTGGCCTGGAAGGCTCGACCCAGGGACCGGCTGGTGCTCTCGCCGATACCCTTTGCAGTTCCCCAGGCGGCTGAACTCAGAACGTCACGGCTTTTCCATGCGAATGCTCCGAGGCCGGCGGCCACGGCGGCAGTCGCGCCGCCCTGAACGATCGAATAGCCCAGCCGCTCAGGAGCCGAATCGTCCTGAGCGGCGGCACTTGCGCGGGAAAAGCCTACTGCTCCGCCAAGAACTGCGGAGCCAGACATGACGGCGAGCGTTGCTGGGGAGAGTCTGGGCAAATGACCATCCGAATCTGTTGGTTAGGCTGCAGCCCGGAGAGCACGCTGAGCCCATATCGAGAGACCTGCGGCGCCGGCCGCGCCGGCCGCACCTCCGTACAATGCCCCTCTTCCCATGGATCTGCCTTTGTGATTCTTCCGTCCGAAGACAGCACCCACTGCGACACCACCGGCAGCAAACTGAGCGCCTCCAGAGGCCGCGGCAAATCCGGCAGCTCGCCAGTTCGTCGCCCTCAGTGTGCTGATGATCGGATTGAAGGGGGTGTTCAGTTCGGACTCCTAGAAGCTGTCTAGTATAGGGTTCTGTTGGCGAATCCCCGAACCGGCTTCTGCAAATTACTGCAAACGCCGTTTTACCGGCGTTGCGAAACAGCAACCGTGATCAAAACGTGCCTGAATGAGTGACTTGGGCTGAAGTCAACAGTTGAACTCTAAATTGCCTGCAGATGGCTGGACTCTGGCCGCGGACTCTAATTCAACCTAGCTAGTGCGATGAACTCGGAGGCCAACCGCCGGTGAGCACTCAAGATCGACGATCCCAGGGCCCTGGCTTCGATCAACTCTGTCTTTGTGACCGTCGAGCGTAAAGGGGAGCGAGAAGCCGCCGCTGTATGCCTATCCCCACTCTGAGACGCCCAACCAACCGTGATGGCGGCTCTGCCACCGGCAGGTTGCCTATCGCCAGAAAAAAGGAAACCGGCCTCGACCGCGGGACCGGTTTTCAATCGTGGAGCGGGGTAGAGGAGTCGAACCTCATTCGTTGCTCATTGGGCAGCCACCGCTGGCGATTCAATACGGTCCTTCGATCAGGGGAGCTATACCACCCGGCCCCGCAGCAACGCCGCTCCGATCCAACCGTTTTTCGCTTTGCCAAGGTGGTGAAAAACCTTCGACGACTTTTTACGATGCCGTACGCCATGATACGCGCCTGCATCCTTGGAAGCCGTCTCCTGTTTCGCCTTGGCATTGCTATTGATCGAGATTTTCATCTGTTCTGCCTCCTGTGCTTGAGTTCTAAAACTCGCGGCGACGTGAGCAGTACCGACTCCCCCGATCGAGACCCATACTGAGGCCAGGAGGGTGACCTTTGCTCCCAAGCTTCAGATATCCAGTTTACTTCACAAGGAGTTTGGCACATGAGTGCCGGCGGTCTATCCCCACCACCGGCCCCGACACGGGAGATAGAATTTGGATGAGCCTTCACTCGATTTACGCAAGGGTTGAATTGCCATGAGAGCCGATTTCGCTCAATCCGTGGGAACGTCTCTGGCGCATCGCGTCGGACTCCTGTGCTCCAATCCCGATTGCCGCGCCTCGACCAGCGGTCCGAAATCGCAGCCGGAGAAGGCGGTGAACGTCGGCGTGGCCGCCCATATTACCGCGGCCTCCTTGAATGGTCCACGGTATGACCCGTCCCTGACCGACCGGGAGCGGCGAAGCGCCTCCAATGGAATATGGCTTTGCCAGAATTGCGCCAAGCTGATCGACAGCGATGTGTTTCTCTATACGACAGCCACCTTGACGAGATGGAAAGCCGAAGCGGAGCGGGAAGCGCAGCAGCGTATCGGGAAACCCGGAGCCAGGTCAGCCGTGCGTTCTTTCGCCAAGGTAGAGCAGGCACTGCGGCGGGATCAGAAGGTCCGCGACGATATGACCAAGGCCTTTTTGAAGCCGCCAGCGGAGCTCATGGCCACCGACCACCGAGGCCCGCAGTATCGCAAATTCAGAGAGACTGAGTTCATCGTGCGCAGGCTCGATGACTCGACCTATCCGGGTTCCGATCCTAACCCGGGCATCAGCGGCTGGTTCAAGCTCGAAGTCTTCGATTTCTATTTCAACGGCATCGAGGGCATTCTGAATATCGAATACGTGCTGATGTCCGATGAAACAGGAGACTGGAGTCCGCTGTCGAGCGATCAAGGCGACAAACCTTTCCCGGACGGGTTTCACCGCGTAAAGGTCTTCAAGACCGGCAAGATTCCCTGGCGCAATATACGGCACTATGATCTGCGCGGCGACGAGTACTATCCGTTCCCGCATTTGTATTGCTTGTATGCCGACGAAGGGATGCCTTACGAGGGCTTCCGATACTACGTCATTACTGAGGACGACTCTTATCATTTTCCCTTGCGCACCGAGACACAGATCGAGCTTGCAGAACTCTTGAAAGCGGGCTCAGCCCGCTAGGCGATTAATGGAATTGCTCCGCAGGGAGACCGCCTTCTTCTCGCACTCCTTTCCCCACCTGCCCCGGTTCAGCATGATCGAATGGCGCGCGGCTGACCGGTCGTGAAGGACCTCCGTTCAAACCGTAAAGAGGTTTGGGAGCCATTCAAGGATCACAACTGAGACTCGGAACGCGGCGAGTCGAAGAGCGCCGGATCACAACACTGTGTTGCCACTCGTGAATGGATCTTCAAACGTTTTCAACGCTTCGATCTGTTTTTTGCTGAGCGGCTTCTTCGTTAGCATGAAGTCGTAGGACCGTCCGGTTGTTCCGGCATCCGTCGCAACCCCGAACGATTGGATCGCTCCGTACTTGAAGTGGGCATAAGTCACGAGGTACTCGAGGAGTTTTACGCGTTCTTCCCGGCTCAGGCTCGAAGCCAGGAACACGGATGCAGTTCCTCTGGCTCGCTGGAAATGCGAAAAGTACTCGGGCTCTCCGGTCTGCTTGCTGTGCACACACATATTTACAACGCGCTTTCCCAGTTTGATCCTCCGCACACGATTGAGCCATCCCAAGTACCGCGCGATATCCGCTGATGCCGATGCCGGTCCATGATTCCACGCAAGATCGGGGTCCAAGTCATGGGCACGCGCGATCATGTCGTCGATCGCCATTCCAAATTTCCAGTCTGGCGATAGAAGCAATTGGCCTGACGCGGTCTGTCGAAAGGCCTCCACGGATCTCACCATGACTTCATCGGTGATCGGCTGCATGCGATAGGCATAAATCGATGGCACATGTTTATACATCCGGAGGAGATTCTGCTCCTCATCGTTGACAAAGAACTTTTCCTGAGTCCCAACGTCAACCCTCAACTCAAGCATGTGAATAAAATCCGCCGCAGTGTCAAATCGTTGCGTGAGTAACGCAATGTCTTTCAGGGAGAAAACAAGAACGGGAAAGCCTGCTCCTTTGATCTCAGGGACCAATTCGATTGCGTCATACGGTGCCGCATCCTGTGCTACGACAATTAGCCCGATCATGTTTGGAAAAGTTGCCGGATTAAATTCCAGCTCTCCATACACATCATTCTTCAGCTTCTTGATGGCCCCAGACTTGAGGTCGTCGTGGGTCGATTTGACCTGCTTGAGGGCCTTCAAGATGGCTTCTGTGGCCCAAGCCCGAGCTTCGTGATTTCCACGCTGAGCCTTCACCTGAATCAACAATGCGACATCATCAAACAAAACGACTGCATCTGCGAGTTCGTCTCCCTTCTTCTTGCCTCTCGGATTTCGGTAGGTAAAGTCGCGGAAGAAGGAACGTTCGAGAAACCACTGACTGAGCTTTTCCTCGTAGTCGCCGGGCGAGCCTCCCGGCTGCGGCAGGTCGCTCATGCCAAACCGTAGCTGTGCCAATTCGTCGAGGGAGATCATTCCGTTCTCCTTCCCGCGTTTTGGCCGGATACGCCTCTGGGGACGTAAGGTCTGGGGTCCCCAAATGGCGTGGGGCACTGGGTCTCCAATTCACCCGAAAACACCTCTTTCGCGAGAGCCGCTGCGCCTTCAACGTCTTCAATGGGGCCGCGACGCCACAGCAAATCGAATCCCATGCCTTCGTCTTCCCCGTCATAAGCCACACCCAGGGCCTCGATCATCCCGGTACTGTGTTGCGCTGCGGGTAGGAGTTTCGATAGTCCACGAAGCTTTTCGCGCCTGCTCCAGCCAATAAACACGGCGAACACAAATGCGATTTCGCCTAACAGCTGTTTGTACAGAAAGCACCGGCAGCTTTGTGCTTTCCGCACTTCGTCGATGCAGCTCTCGATTTGTCGCCCCAGCCACGCCTTGTTCGACATGGGCAGCGCATTCAATCGAGCAGCCATTCCCAGATACGCTTGCCGCCTATTAGCGGGTTCGATCATGGACTGGAATTCTGGCGGAGCATACTGCTCGAAGTCGCGATGCCGCGTGTGCAATTGGTGCACGACCGCGTTGATATAGCCGGCGAGACGGTCGCGCTCCCCGAACTCAGGCAGTTTGTCCAGCAGAAAAAGCTGATACAGTTCCGCCAACTGACCAGCGTCCTCGGCGCGAAACCCACTAAAATCTTCCCGTGATTTCAGCGTGTAAAAGCAAACCAGCGGACGCTCCATATTGAGCCCTGGAAGCAATTGCGATACCGTAGCACGCCGCTTGAAATAGTTGAATACATCCCAGATTGAGCCAAGCAGCATCACGACGTTGAGAAAATCATTGATCGACAGCGTGTGAACAGGGCACGAGCCAGTTCCGTCTGGACCCGGGACATTTGGCAGTGGAATCGGCGCGAAGATTTCTTGCGTGCATTCGACCAGTCCCAAGCCGCAAATCGGAATGAGCGATGCGGCAGGGAATGTTCGCTCCTCGCCCCACAGGTTGACTCCAGAAACATCCACCCGTGCGGCTCTATGGCACGCGACTCTGGCATTTCTAGCGGCTTGGCCGGCCTTCTTCTGTGCCCACAAGCGAAAACGGTCGACCGTTTTATCCTCTCCATCGGTGCCTTTTACACTGACGAACATGCATTCCTGACCGAGGACCAACATGAGGTCTGTAACCTCCCGCTTCTGGCCATGGGTCTGGTAGGAAGGTTGACGGAACACGAAGTCATTCAAGAAGAACATCGAGCTGAGGCCCGCGATGAACCTCTCGACGTAGTCACCTCTCTGTTCGGGTGTGGGCATCGCTTCCCCCATTTGTGCTGATCTTAGGAGTGCCGCAAGACTTATGACGCGATTAATGCGACGGTTCGGGCCGCTTATTAGAATGACGGCCGTTGTTAAGCATTCGTCACGGGCTGGGTTCCCAACGATGCAGCGGTCATGAGAAGTACTGGACTCGCCGATGAGGCAAGGTGGCGACCCGCTCGCCGGAATCGGTCTCGATCCACTGAGTAGCGATGTGGTTGGGCGTGCACAGCCCGTCAAACTGCACGAACGGGACCGTCGGCATCCATGCCGGGCTGAACGGAAAAGCAGCTTCCGGGTGCAGTAGCCCGACTACGTGCACCTGGCGGCGGTCGATCGCCACCAACAGAATCGCGGCGATGCTCTGCCGGCAGGGCGCGATGATCGGCGTGCCCGAGGAATCGAGGACGCCGAGCGGCCGGTAGAACACGGCATGCTTAAGGTCCGTGGTCATGTAGTGGGGCCCACCATCTAGGGGCACGTTGAACTGCGGCGCCGAGGTCATCAAGTACTCGGCGGCCAGACGGTCGAGAAGAATGCCCGAAAAGGCGTGGTCGGAGACGATGGCCAGAACTCCGGGAAGGGGGTGCCGACCTAGCTGCGGCGCCTTGTTCTTGGCTTCAGACAAAAGCCGGTCGGTGATCAGGCCGAAGGCTCCGCCACCTGGGCCGCTGATTGTCGCGGGCAGCCCGGAGCGCTTGGCGACCACCGCGGAGTCGAGCGAGGTTACCTCGACCAGAAACGGGGCAGTCGGATGGCAGCGAAAGTCCGGCCCGCCACTGGCCGAATGTTCAAACAGTTCCGGGTGCAGCCTCTCGGCACGGAGGTGCGAGAAGACGATCGCTTCGGCCGTGGCCGCCTGCGGGTCGGCTTTCAGGCGCTTCTTGAACTGACCGAAATGGACCGCAAGATCCCGGTTCCGCGCCAGATACCGGTAGTAGAATTCAACCACCTGGTCGACGGTATCGCCCACCGCAGGTCGTGTCGGGAGAGTTCGTACTGGCATAATTCAACCTCCAGAATTCGTTTCGGCGATTCAACGCACTCAAGAAAAAGGCCGCGACTTGTGGTCGCGGCCCCTGGGTGGTGATGCGCTCTTCGATTAGATTCGCCGATGCGCACGGGCCGCCGCAGCCGCTTCTGGCAACCACCAGTAGCGAGCGGATGAGGCAAAGGGTTGGCGCGGCGCGGAAAGCATCCTACTCATTACTTTATCAAGAGAACAGCGTTGTGGCTAGTGAACTCTGCTCTTAGGCGTCCGGGGCTTGCTCATTGGGCCAGGGCGATAAGAATCGCCCGACGCGAGACGAAGCTAGCGGCGCGAAGCAAGCGCTGCTGTCCGCCTGGGCGAAGCACGAAGACCGCCGACGGCGAGCGGCCGGTGAAGCATTGCAGGAAATGGTTTGCAAAACTCCGGTTCCCCGGGATCTCGACCGGAGAAGTGCACTGCGGGAACCAGTTCGTTGTATGCGGAAGGATTTTCATGATCGGTTGATCTCGTGCCCTGGATTGACTTCAGGTTTGCCGGCGGACGAACTGATCAACTTAAGGCCGCTCGATGGGTGGCAGCTGGAGCGTTCAAGACCGAGAGGATCTCAACGAGCGCGAAATCCCCGAAACACTCATCGAGCCTTGACCTTAGCTGCTCTCCTGAAGCGCCTGCAAAGTCCCGTTTCAAGCGCCTTCAGTGAGACAGCCTGAATTCGCCAACAGCATCAGTATAGGAATCAAACCCCGCGAAGCCTGCGAGCGCCGGCGGTCCTGGCTGAACACGCGACTCCGCCGACCACGGACCGGCTCACGCCTGTCTTCATGACACGGGTGGGCATCGCGACCAGTCCGGCTTTTCGTGCGGGCTTCTTGATCTGTGCAGAGAAGGGTTTCATGGTCCTGTCCTGCCGAATGCAACAACAGCGCGCCTGTGGTAGGCGCGCTGTCGGTTGGTGTTCCTAACTGTTGTGGGTTAGGCCGCCCTCGACCGGTTCTTGATGTTGAAGCCGACGGTGGTCCGGTTCTGGCGCGCTGAGACGACGAAGTTGGTGGGACCATCCTCTTCATCGAGAATGATCGCAGCCATCGCCTGGCGGTTGAGGTTGTAGCCGCGGCCTTCATGCCATCGATCTGCCGCCGACAGCGACGGGCAGGTGTAGTGCATGATGCCACCGTCTTCCTCAAGCACTTCGCTATGGGTGTGTCCGGTGACAAAGATCTGATGGGCGGTCTGGGCCCATTCCTGGCGGCATTCGTTGGCCATCAGGGTGGGCAGGTCAGACAGGTTGACATCGTTGCCGTGAGTGGCACCGATCAGCGTGTTGTCGCAGACGTAGTAGTTGCGGCTCATCAGGCTGTCGACGATCTCCACATCGTCGTCATTGCGGTACCAAGCCTGCAGGTACTTCATCAGGGCAATGTCGGAGTGGTGATCGTGGTTGCCGGGGCAAGGAAGAAGCACGATCGGTGCAACCTGGCGAAGCCAGTCGCAGAACTCGACTTTGAACTCGAGGCCTTCGCTGAGAATCATCTCGGGAGTGCCGTCCAGGTCTTGAGGCGTGCCGCGCGTGGTGCTGCCGAACTGATTGTCCACATGAAACCAGTCCGAGCCGAAAGGAACAACGATCCGAGTCGGTCGTCCGCGAACCACCAGGCTGTTCAGAATGTTCTCAGTGTGGAACCTCAGAAGATCCTTGCAGCTCTGCCGTGTGTAGCTGTGACCGGCCTCGTCGAACCAGGACCCTTTGCCATAGTGGAAGTCCATCGGCAGGAGAACGGCCGAAAACGGCCGTGACGCACGGACTAGATTCACCAACTGCGGCCTGTAGTCGGGAACAAAACGGTTGGCCCAGTCGTCGACAACCCGCGACACCGAATGCTCAAAGTTGTCCCACTTGGCAGCCCGTTTCTTGGTCTCTTTCCAAGACTTCTCGTTCATTGCGGTGAAGACCGCCCGGCGCTTCATGTTGTAGAGATCTTCGACCAGGTCATCGGTGGGCCGCTCCATCAGCTCTTCGGCTGAGAACGGCTCTTTGTCGTGGGTGATGCCGTGGATGTGCAGGTACTGAATCAACCAGGCCCTGGGCATGCCGAAATCGCGCGCGATCTCGTTCAACGTGGAGCTCTTTCCAACCATGTTGGAATAGGCTTCACAGATGGCGCGATGCTCGGCGCCGGAGGTCACGATCGGCTCGCCCACACCGCGGATCACCGTGATGTAGCGATCCTGATCCTTGTTGTACCAGTACCGCTGGCGGATGTCGTTGCCCACCACCTTGGAAAGCAGCCACTGCCGCCCGTTGACGGAAGTGGTGGGCTGCTCATCCGACTTGGCTGAATCATCAGCCTCATTTCCGGCGGTAGCCTTGAAGGTTCCAATATCGACTGGGGAAGGAGGTGTCTTCGCTGCGGAACCGTGATGCCCTACCCGTTTGTCGGCCCTGCCTGTTGGATTCGCCCTGCGCTCGACTGTGTCAGGAGAGCAGTTGTACTTCTTGGCGATCTGTTTGACTTTCAACCCAGCCTTGAGTTCGGCTGCAACCTGCTCGCTGGTAATGCTTGCCCTCGGCCTGCCGCGTCCTGACATTCTTACCTCTCGGGGGATTCACCGGGCCAACCTTTCAGTTGGCCCGGCGAGTACGGGTGGATTTGGGTCCATCTCCGTGTGGGGATCCGTCTAATCCTCGTTGCTTGACTTGATCGCTCTGAGCCGGTCGGCTCGTGCTGACTGCTTGCTGGCTATGTCCTTACCAGATCCCTTGCCCTCTGCCTTCTCCCTCTTCCACTTCTGCTCAGGAGTCAGCATCCAATCTTTCAAGATCATTCTGCGCTGGGTTTGCAGTGTTACCAAAAGCTCGACGTTCGGGTGGATCACCTTCTCCCAGGAGATAGGAAGAAAGGTCTCAGGGTGAACGTCCTTGGGATTGGTAACTGTGAGACGCGCCTCGTCGCCCTTGCTGAGGATGTGCAGCGAACGCTGCATCTGAAGGTCAATCCAGCAGAGATCGGAAATGGCGACCCGGTCAGATTCCTTCGCCAGGACCGGGTCGGTGGAAAGCTCTCTGCACCACGCGTTGAAACGCTCTTCGACAATCATGCGCTCCACGGGACACATCTTGTCCGCGGGGGCCTTGTGCATTCGGAGCAAGGGACACTTCGACGAGTACGGACACTTGTCCTCGTCCGCTACGTTCTCCTGGTTGCCGGGACACATGAGCACAGCTCCGGCTGCTGGACCAAGAATCCGCAGCGCAGACTGGTAGTTGTCGAGTTCCTGCTTTTCCTCAACAGTGAGGCCGAGATCCTCGCTGGTGGCGAGGAGGCCATTCACATTCTCGGTGGGGACGGGAAAAAGGGGCAGGTCTTCCGGAATCGGAATAAGACCAAGAGTTGCCATACATACCTGCCTAGTATAGGAACTATTGGCCGAACAGCTTCTTGGTCAGTCCCGCGTTATCGCTTCTCTCAGTTCTTCCGCCAAGGCCCGCTCCCGCTGGTCTTGCATACCTCTTCATGTAACGAATCACCCTTAAAAAGGGTGGTACGTTACAGAAAGATAAACCTAGCGTGTCGCACTCGCCGGCCAGATGCCGGCGAGCCGGTTGGCGCCGTGCCTACTTCTTGGGAGGATCTGCCGGGGCCGGGGAGGCAGGCGTAGCGGCCGGGGCGGGCTTGGCAGTCTCCGCCGGAGCATCGGAAACGATCGTCAAGGTCTTGAAGTCCAGATGGTAGCCGGGATGCGCGGCAATTATCTGTTCCGCCAGCTTCTCGCCATCCTGATTGACCGAGTCTTCTTCGCGCTGCAGATCCACCTTGTGCTGGGTGTACAAGCTCAGCTTGAGCTTGAGATTCTCGATCTTCAAATCCTCAACTTCGCTGGGCTTGACCGGAGCAGCCGCAGCCGGAACGGTTTGAGCGGGAGCCGGAGCGGTCGCCGCGGGTGCAGGCTTCTGCGCGATCGCCGGAACGACCAGCAGCAAGAGGAACAGGAGTGAAAGCAGTGTTTTACGCATTGGTGCCTTTCTTCGAGACGGGTTCATCTGCCTGTAGTGTGGATGGCAAGTGGTGAGATACCAAAGGCTCGCTTGGCGCTGATCATGACGGCCGGGGCCGGTTGCACGATGGGGCGCTGGGCCTTGATCCGATCGAGCGCGCGGTCGAAGTCGAAGCCACAGGTATAGAGGTAGGCGGCCACCAGGACCGGAGACCGGCTGATGCCGGCGTGGCAGTGTACCAGGACGGTGCCGCCGCCAAGCAATGCCCGGCGAATCCAATCGACGGCCGAGTAGAGCTTCTGGACGTGCCAGTCGTGACCGTCGAGCTGATCCATCTGGATGATGTTGGCGACGCACCGCGACGGGAGCGAGAGAGGCTTGGTGGTGCAGTTGCAGATGTGGGTGATGTTGAGAGGATTGCCGGATCGAAGGTCCTCAGCGTCCTTGAATCCGCCCAGATAGAGGCGGTCAAGGACTTTGGTGAGCGGGAAGGTGTTGCGGTAGCCAGTTTGGTCGAGGGACACGGATTCTTCCTAAGGGTTGTGGAGCGGGAGGTCTGCGCTTGCGCGCTATTCCTCCCGTCTTGTACTGAGGCTTGGGATAGGGAACAAAGACGGGGAGAGATACAACTGAGAAAGGGCCTCTGGCGTACAGAGAGCAACCCTAGATAGGGAAGACCCGGTGCTCGGACACATCCGAAAGTGCTGGTGGGACGTGGATGAGGCAGCGGTGCGTGCTCATCAACATGTCCTTCCCAAAGGCAACCCTCCACTCGGCAACCTGGTCACACTGGATGCCCTCGTGGTCCCTGTACTCGCACATGGGAGCAACATCACGATCCCAGCAGCCTTCGATGGTTCCACGACGGTGGCACAGCGCAACGTACTTGCCGCCCTTACGGCGCAGGCGGTACTCCGGCGCCTCGGTGTCGTGGCAGTAGAAGCAGAACAGCGGCGTATCCGGCGGCACCAGGACAGTTCGGAAGCCGGCGGCCGTTGCCGCGGCGAGATCGGTCAGCTCTGCGAAAAGATGACCGAATGGTGGATCGCTGAACAAACCGGCGGGTGTCTCGGTCGCATGAATGCCCTGTTGAGTGATGGCGGGGTTCTTCCAGTTCTCGGGCACTACACCACCTCCGCAGCGGCGAGCAACTTGACGCCGATCAGGATGAAGTCGGTCATGCGAAGCCCATCCCCCACTTCCTGGCTGAGAATGTGTTCACGAACGCGATCCACGGATGGCTGTGCATCCGGACCGCCGAGGATGGTGATGGCATCGGAGACTATACGGGCGTGCTCGATGTCAGGGTCATGGACCACACCGCAATCGGGGCACTTCAAATCTTCTTCGGTGATCAGCTCGGCCGGCATCTTCGCTTCAAACGCAACTTCCCAGATGCGGTCGGCTGTGGACACATTGTCAGCCGCAAGCAGCTTGGCAAGGTCGAGGGATGGTGTGGGGTGGGCGCTCAAATGAATTCTCCTGTGGCCGGTTTCCGGCCTCATGTTGAGAATGCAATTCGAGGGCAATGTACCAAAGGGATGGCAGGCCGATTCTCGGTTGGACCCTGCTGCTTTGAGTAATACTCAATATAAGAGTAGCTCTATAAGAGCTACTCTCTTATAAGTGTAAACTCAATAGTAAGTATTACTTACAATTAACAATTGAGTGAAACTCACTATTAAGAAGCATCGCACCTCTCTCGGCAGGTGTCAAAGGTTCAAAGGGGTTTTGGGTCAAAATAGACGGCAATCTAAGGTATTCACCCTACTGGACAGTTCTGTGAGTAGACCTCAAGCATTGAGTATTCGCCCTACCCATCCCCTGTTGCGCCGGCCCCCTTCCCTCCCCAGGATATGGACACCCGCCCTCCCAAAAACTAGAGCGTTGCCAGGATTCGACGAACATCCGCCGCCTTCTCACTGACCGCTTTGATTTCGCCTTCCAATTCGCGGATTTGAACGCGGAGACGGTGGTCTTCGGCTGATTTGCGGGGCACAGCGGCTTTGAGTGCCGCGTCCAGATCCATCTTGTGCTTCTTTCGACGCCGCTCATTCTCAAGCGGACTGTTGCCGTTGGCCGCCTGCACCCTGAAGCAGTCAAATGCAAAGGCCGCCAAGAGAATTCCGGTGCAACCAAAAAGAATCACCAAGATGAACTCGACCTCGGGCTGGTTCCATGGAACCCAGGAGCCCCATTCGTTGCCTCCGGTCTGCAGTAGATGATGTATGTGATACCACACGTAGTCGATGGGGATGCCCCACATGCAGACGAACACAGCGCAGAGAAATAGTCTCATCCAATACTCCTTCCACTTCGAGTATTGGACTTTCTGCAATGGCAGGATTTGAGGCGGTTGTGGAAGGGCAGCATACTGCCCCACGTCCCAATTCAGCTTCTGTTTACAGTGATCCATCATGCCGGTGTATTTCATTTGATATTCGTGAAGTACGGCCAGATCTGCCTCGACGCGTCTTCGTGTGAGCGCTGGATCACCTACTCCGTAAGCGCTTGTAAGCCCTAAGGTTCCGTTGACACCGACAATCCAAGAGCCGCACGCAGTACAGTGGGGCGCACCAGCCACAACAGTCGTCTCGCTGAGCTTATTCCCACAACTAGGACATTGAGCGGCAACAGGCATGAAATCTCCTCGAAGAAAAGGGCGCAGAAGGAGGTGGGCTGCGATGTTGGCCTACCTGTGTTGCTGTTGGAATAACTCCCAACTGCTTTACCTCGACAAACAAAGTCACGTTCGGCGATTAGTCATCAGTCCGCAGCCATCTGTAGCCTACCGAACCCTCGGAGTCCGATTGCAAGGTTTTTCGTCCCTTCTCGGTCATTTCGTTAATAGTTTTCTGGCAGATTTCTCCTCGCTTCCCAGAAAACATACCGCAAAACTCCCCCAGCATCGGAATGGCGGACTTTCCAATAAACGCTGTCGTTTCAATGGCAAGAACCCCATGGTCTAAATTCCTCCCAGTTGCTTCAATCATCTTCCGGCAGTGCGGGAGAACCTCTTGAGGGGCAATCGCCGCCAGTACTTGCCAGCACAGCCAATCGTCTGGAAACTCCCTAGTCCGTTGGAGGAGAAGAGGTATGGCCTCAGAGGCATCTGCTCCCATACGGGCCAATACACACCAAGCCACATTCTTGTTTGACCAGCTGAGGCGTTTGTCTTGCAACAAACTTAAGATTGATGCGACCGCTTTCTTGCCTAGTCCGCTTTCTTCCCGTATTTTCAGAATCTTCCGTAAGGGTTGATCAACATACTGGAAGAGTGATTCCCGTTCAACATAATTGGACAGATCCGCCAGCGCACTATCCAATTCGAGTTCGTAAGCCTTGGGAGTCCCCGGCTTAACCTCCTGAGGCCACCCGCAGTAATCGCACCTCTGGTGATGAGCTGCGAACTCTTTACCGCAATCGCGGTTAATGCAGGACCGGACGAGTTTGTGCCCGTCCTGGCAAAAGCGGGCCTTACGATCAGCCACACGACCGCATATTGCGCAGACCTGGTCGCCCGACCTTTGAAGCGCATCAACTGGGAGCAGTGCACGATTGATAATCAACACAGAGGTGCCACCACATTTTGCGCAGGTGAACTCAGCCCCAAAGGCAAGAGGCTTAGATGGCCCGGTGTCCGCACTGCCGCAGGACGGGCATTTAAGTGGGACTATTTCGTGGGAAGCCATGCCGCATCTACCTCTGTCTCACAATCCTGTCGTTTCGGGCGATCTCTTGATCAATCAGCACGAGTTTGGCGTGAGCTTCAGTGAGGCGAGAAAGCTCAGCCTGATGTTGAAGATGGATTTGGTGCCGACGCACCTTGTCTGCCAGCTCGTCTAACGATGCACTTGGCTTACCTAGCAAACTTTGGATGCCGCCGAAGATTACATTTACAATGCCGGCAGCTGCTATCCAGAGGAATCCCTTCCAGATAAACGCCCACAAGACGTTGAAGAAACCATCGGTGACTTGCCACAGCCAGATTGCCGCAATGATCGTGATCACACCTTCGAAGGCGAGAGCCCGCAACAAGAATCTTTCTTCTCTCTTAGCTCTGGCCTTGATTTCTGTTTCTTGAGCCTGCACCGAATTGAGTTCGCTTTCGCTCAGCAAGTCTTTCTTTGTCTCATTGCAGAGCGACTCGGCGGTCTGCAACGAGCCCAAGTGGCCAATTCTGCTTCGCTCCTCTTTAAGCCGGACCAGTGCCAATTCGGCTGCGGTTTGCACAGCGCCAGTGCGGATTTCTCCGATCGCCTCCATAAGTTTCAACGAGACCGCGCCGCCCCCTCGGTCCACGCACATTTGCGCGCCACAACGCGCACAAGCTAGTTCATCCGTCTCCTCTTTGATCTGGAGAGGAGCACCGCAACTCTTACACGCAAGGGAGATGATCTGCATTTAGTCCTTGAGGAACTCGTCCAGCGATTGCTGCGTGATGATCCAGGTCGAGCCGATCTTTTTGCCTTTGAGAGACCCGTCGTTAAGCGCAGCCAGGACATTCTCCTCACTAACTCTCAAGTAGGTTGCGGCATCGGCAGGGCTGTAAAGCTTCGGACCGGCACTGGAACCCATAGCCTGCGCAATTTGCTGGCCCATCACCAAACCAGCGCCGAGTTGTGCCGCGGTAGCAGCCATTCCGCCGCCTTCGCCCCTGGTTAAGCCCTCGGCCATCTGGAATTTCACATAATCATTGAGATTGCCGATGGCGGCCATGCTGGAGTGCCTGTCGATGGCCTGGTTAACCTCGTCCGGCAGGGAGACTCCCTCGACGACAAAACTGGAAATCTCCAGGCCGTACTTGCCGGTAACCGCAGGGTTGATGAGTGGAAGCAGCGCACCTCCAAGTTCCTGATAGCGCGTTGCGATTTCGAGGGCCGGAAGTTTCGCCGAGACCAGCGCTTCGCTGAACACGCTGACGATCCGCGAACGCATGGTCTCGATGAACTGGTCGAGCAGAAAGTGGCCGTTGGTTCCAGCTACCTCTTTGAGAAACAGCTTTGGGTCCACGATGTGGAAATCGAATATGCCATGAGCACGCACACGGACCATTCCAAAATCCGGGTCTCGCATCATGATCGGGTTGGATGTGCCCCATCCATTTCCCGTAAAGAGGCGGGTGTTGACAAAGTACACATCCGCCTTGAACGGCGACTCAAACCCGTATTTCCATCCCTTGAGCGTGGACAGGATGGGGGTATTGTTCGTCGTCAGGGTGTGGGTTCCAGGTCCGTAGGTATCGCCGAATTGGCCCTGATAGACAAATTGAGCCATCTGCGACTCGCGCACGATGAGTTGAGCGCCCCGCTTGATCTCTTTATCATTGTCCGGGTAGCGGTAGGAGAGGGTGTCTCTGGAATCGTCCTGCCATTGGATGATTTCAAGGAACTGCGTTTTCAGGTAATCGCTGATGCCCATTTCGTCCCTTCGGCGCCAGAATTGATCCATCCTCATGTGTGACGCGGTTTCATTTGCGCTTCATTCTAATTGGCTAAGGCATCATTGTCATCTTGCGATACGGCCATGGTTCAAGGCGTTCAAACCAGTCGGGGGCCAGACCCGGTCTGGCGGAAAGCGGCAGCGCATCAATGTGCGGGAACAGGGGCGAAAAAACGGGGCCTGCGGCGGCAGACCCCGTTTGGAACGCTCGGATAAGGAGTGGTGCAGGGAGGAGTGTTGTGGACGAGACCCCAATTCTCGAGTTGCAGTCGAGTGACGGACAAGCCCTAAACTGCTCTACTACCGGAGTTTGACATGAGCGGAGTTTATGCGTTCTTGGCCGCCCACTCCTGGGCGGTGTATCGGGTCATAGGGGGTCCGTTGTAGGCAGCCAGGCCCTGGGTCTGGCAGATCTCCTGGCACTCGTTGCTGAAGCGCACCATGACATCGGCATGCTTGCCTTCTGCGTGGAGAACCGTGCCGTCGCTGAGGACGACCTTGAACTCGACGATCATGGGCTTGGGTCCTTTTGGCACCTCAGTTGTGGGAACAGGAGCATTCAATGTATGTTGCTGGCGCAGTTGGAGGGCTTTCCTGACCAGATCGCCAGCAGTAAACTTCGGAGCCTGCGGTGCTATGACTTCGGGTGCCGCCGCGGGCTCAGTTTTCGCCGTCGGCTTGACCGGCGCCGGCTTGGCCTTCGCGGTGGCTTTCTTCGACTGGTTCTTGCGAGGTGGCATTGGGTGGTTGCTCCTTCTTAGCCTTGTGGGCATTGAACTCGGCATCGAGTTGGGTGGAATCGAAGAGATCGACTTTGTTGAGAGAAATGCCAGTCAGCATTTGGCCTACCTCGTCGCGGCCGGGCCAGCACAGCTGACAGAGTGCTGTTCCGCCGGAGCATCGCTGAACCGGTCCTTCCCGTTGCACCGAGCATGGCGGTAGACTTCCTCCGCCGGTGTCTTTAGACAACGGCGAATCTCGCAGAGCTTGTTCAGCCAGCCGCGGTCGTCTGTCTTGGTTTTGGTGATAGTGATGAGGTGGCCGTTGACACGCCAGGCTTCATGCTTGTTGTGCCTGACCTGCTCGCCGTGTTCCTTGAGGAGCTTATATGCTTCTTTCTGGGCATCCATGTGCCCAGAATGAACGTCTAGTTGGAAGTACCAAAGGTCCAGACGAGCCCGCAGATGAAATCCGTCACTGCTTTACGCAACTTGTAATAGAGACCTCTCCGCCGAAGTCGCGGATGGGTGCAAGTATCCTGGTCGAGTCGTTGAAGCGCAAAAGTATCGTCCCCACTTTCTCGATCGTTGCGAGAAAACGCTTCTTGGCAGAGGCTTCGGTCTTCTCGGGGACAATCATCTGATCCTTGATAGTCAGGACATCTGTTCCCTGCTTGAACTTGACCTCGAACGTCAAAAGAAACAGCTTCATGTCCGGACTCCTTCTTCAGGACTTCAATCAGATGCAGAGTGTAACCACCGGGACGTGCATCGACCGTTGCACCGCAGGAACAGATCTTGTTCCACAGCAGGCCATTCTCTTCAGTGACCATGTCGCACTGGTGGTGTGAGAACAGGTGAACCATCTGGTCTCGAGGGGTGAGCCAGCCGCGCGCTTCACACATCGCGGAGAGTTCATTGATCGCTTCTTGCTGAGCGGCAGACATGGTCATGAGGGAGGCATTACTTGCCCTCCAGGATCAGTGAAGACTCCCCAGTGATGGTGCCGATAATGTGCGACTCGTCCGACAGGACGAGACAGTCCTCGCCATCGTACTCGACGGTGATCTCGACCTTGGTCTGCAGGACGTAGACGCGATCGCCCGGCTTCAACTGCGGCGGAATGATCTGGCCGCCGGCGGTAACCAAGCCACGGCCCACTGCGCGGACGGTGCCCATCCGCTTCGGGACGTTGTAGGCTTCATTGATCTGACCAGGGGCGATCAACTTGGTGTTGCCGATGTTCTCATCGGCCGGATCGAGCTTGATGATAGTGTAGTTGCTGATGGGGTGGATCTTCATTCCAGAGTGCCTTTCCTTACCGGCTGCTGAGAAGCGGTTGTGGGTTAGTGCCTTCCAAAGATCAGGTCGAACAGGCCGATCACTTCCGTACGCGAAGTCTCCGGCTCAAACTCTTCCGGCGCAGAGAACGCACGGAGGAACTCGTGGAACTTGCCATCCATTACGAGGGAAAGCTTTGATGTGCCTGCCGGCAGGTTGACTGTCACGGGCTTGCCGACAATCAACCTGGCGATGATGCGTGGTGTGAGCTTGACCCGAGCCTGCATGACTAGACATGCACCTCGACGTGGACATTCACGGCCGGTGGCGGCTCAACCGCCGCAAGGCCCTGGCCCATGGCAAAGCAACCGTTGGTTGTGGTCCCGGGCTCGTCGTAGATCTCGGGGTTCTCGATCTCAAAGATCGCGTCGAGGGCTTCGTTCACGGTGTCCACCAGTTCTTCGGCGGCGACATAGGTGCGGAACGTGACTGTGTTGTTGTCATCGGTCACGGCGGTGCCAAATACTTCCCAGAAAGCCATTGCAGATTCCTCTCAAAACGGGTTGATGGTTGAGACAATGCCAGCAGACTGCTGACTACTTCGGCGCCTGAACCAGGTTGAGGGTCAGTTCGTAGAACTCGCCCACCCGGTAGTCGTCGACGATCTCTTCCTGGCCAACCAGGACAACCTTGCTGGTGCCCTTGGCGTTCGCGCTCTCGAATGTGACCGTGCCTACGCGGCCGGCCGCCTTGTCACGAACCTTGGTCTCGGTGACGGCAAACAGAATTGCTTCCTTCGACATGCTTCATTCCTTACAGCCCTAGCTGGGCCGTCAATTGCGAGTATGTGGAGGCTAGGGAATGTACCAAAGCTACGAAGCCCGCCAGGGCGGCGGGCTTGTAGGTCTTTCACAAAAATGTGTCGTCTTAGCTGGCTGCGGGCGCAGTCGTGGAGGAAGCCGGCTCACTTGACGTGGCGGAAGATGCGGGAGCGGCTGTAGCAGGGGCAGCCGTCTCAGTCGATGCAGAAGCATCCACTGTGATGGTCTTGCGTCCTCGTCCACCTGCCTTCGAGGTCGGCGCGGGTGTGGAAGGAACCGTGGCGGCAACAGTGGCTGTCGTTGTGTCGGTGACTGCCGTAGTGGCTGCAGGCGAAGCAGTCGCATCGATGACAGATGCGGTCTCCGTCGTGGCGGCAGCCGTCGCAGTGCTCGTAGCTGTTGAAGCAGGAGGCGGAGGAGCAGGAGCTGGTGTTGCGGCGACCGCGGCAGCAACAACCGAAGTCGCGGCTGCGGCAACAGGCACAGCAGCAGTCGCGGGCGCCGAAGTAGAAGCGGCAACAGGAACGGCAGCAGTTGGGGAAGTCACCAGAACGACATTGGTCACCGTGACAGTCCGGATGGCTCCAGGAACATTGGGAGTGGCAGCCCGATACAGGGTGTGAATCCCATTGATGATCTTGGAGGACATCCCCGTTCGGCCATAGAACTCCTGGATCAGGGTCTTGGCATCGGTCACATTGACAGCCAGGACGGCCACCGTGAAGGTCGAAGTGCTGAGCGGGGTCTTGTTGTGCATGACGGCATCCGTCACCTGGACATCCGCGGTGTAGTGATTGAGGCTGGAACTCATTAAAACTCCTTCAAAGGGTTGGGGTTCGGATGATGAACCGGGACATGGTGCCAGCGAGCATGACCGCCCCGCAGGCCAAAATGATATGGCCTGTGCAGAGCAGAACTACCGCTGCGACGAGAAGGGTGGCGACAAGGGCCTTCATCTTCCAAACCAGGAAGTAAAGAACGACCGGGCCTTCACAGCGGACCACCACTTCTGGAGATCCTCGACAAGACGAGCCCTCCAGGAGAGCTGGTAGCGAAGCCACTCGTCACGGATAGACGGATCGGGAAAGAACCGCAGCGTCGGCATCGTTCCCATCTCCTCGGCAACGAACATCCCATCGAGCAGATACCTCAAGGCATTGCTCTGGAAATATGTGGGCCAGGGCGAGAGAGCGCCGTCGCATCCGCGAGGAAGAAGGATGCCCATCCTGATGGCGCGCTTGACGCATTCGGTGGCCGCCTCCTCGTTGACAGCCTCGACTATGAACGTCGTTGGAGGAATCCCGTAGTGATTCGGGCTCACTGCCGAGACCTTGAAGAAGATGTGCGAGTTTGGACCTGGCGCAGGCCAGGGATCGATGGGTTTGACCATGAGTCCAGCATGATCGTCGTCCTCGATCTACCAAAGGCCCCACACGTGAGGCCTTTTTGTTTGTGTTCTGAACAGGTTTCAGGATTCGTGTAAGAAGATTGCCACATTTATCTGACAGCCCACCGGGGTCTAATTCAAGCGACTCATATACAGCGCAGCAACGGGTCAGGTGACTCGTTCATGGGTCTTCGTGCGAGGCGCCGCAAGTGATGGGGATGAATACACCAGGTAACAAGTAGTACAGGGAGGCTGGCCTATTTGGGTTTTAGCCCACCCGGTCCTAATTCGCTTGCTGCCATTCAAGGAGAATGAAATGACCACGAAGAAACAGCTCACACCTGAACAGCGTGCCATGTTGAACGAAATCGTCAACGGAGCATTCAGCTCCATCGCCATTCACTTCATCGGCGACAACCTTGCCAAAGGCATTCACTATGCCGCCGATGCAACGCAGCGCACCACCGATGTGACAGCTCGTGCGGCTGGCACCGCTCAGGTCTGTGCGATCCCGGCAGCCAAGCAGGCATGGACTGGGTTCACTGGCCTCTTCGCCAAGAAGACGGCCGCAACGCCTGCCTCCCTCTAAGACTACTCAGCGGCGCAAACAGGGCATGGGAACTGACTGGCAACAGGAAGCCCATGCCCACGGCTTCTGCGCACAAAACCCAGTACAACTCATTCACCCAACCGACCCCGTGGAGGGGGAAGGAGAATCACCATGTCTAACGACAAGAATCTGTTGAGCGAACTGATCGCTCTAAGCCACAGCCCAATTCACAATCATCTCAAGGAGGAAGACGTGAAGGCATTGCGTCTCGAAGATGAGCAGACGGCAGAGGAGTTCATCTACTCTGACGGCGAAGCGACTGAGGTCGAGGTTCCCTTGTGGAACCACGACAGCCGTATGGCTTTCCACATTCTCTATGACGCAACTGACTTAGAGATCACCACTCGTGTACGCCGGCCGTATCCCGGCAAACCTGTCCTCTATCGGAAGGACGAGCACTTCATGCAGCATGAGACCCGTCAGGTTCTCGATGCACTGATGCCCGAAGGCGCCAGGTATGGCATCGTCACATTCGAAGCGTCCGGCAAGGACGGATGCAAGGACATGGCTGAGACGGCGAAGTTCCTTTGCCGTCACGGCTGGACTGAAGGTGACGAACGCTTCCGCGTCGTCTATGCCGATGTCAATGGCACCGGGACCATGGTCCTGGTGTCAGCCTCGGCCAATGTCAAGCGCCTCAAGGATCTGGGAGTGTTCATCTCCTCTGATCCCAAGGCGCCCAAGCGGATGCGGCGTACCATGGCTGCTCACCAGTCCATGCTGGAAGCTCAGATCGTATCGAGCTATCCGGTACCGACAGGCCAGGTCACCATGGCCAAGCTAAAGAATGGGAGAGTCATCTCCATTCTCAACTTCAACATGAAGCTGCTCAACGATCAGGAGACGGCCTTTCTGGACGGCTCTGGCGTCATCAACTTACCCGGCTTTGACGGGTGCGCTGCAACCCTTGTCGGACCATTCGGTCTCGGCAAAGGCATTTACGCAGCAAACGAGAGGATGGCAGACTATGACATCTATCTCTATGGCTCCAAGGACGAGGTCGTCTTTCATGGCGACCGCATCTACATCGGGCTGCTTTTGAAGACCAGCAAGCACGAACTCATGACCGATCTTCAGACCATCACCAATGCCGGGTTCTTCGAAGAAGACCTCTGCGTACGGTATGGCCTCGAGGTCATGGACGAGCGTGCCAAGATCCTCTTCGGCGACGACGAAGATGCCATCACTGACTACTTCGCCACCCTGGTGAATGTGTCGGACGCTGCTCGCCGCGACATGGATATGCCCAAGCCCGAATGGGCGCTGGTGCGTGCCATGAAGCTGCAGCATGAATCGAAGACGCTGCCGGTGCTCTACCGGCGGATCTTCAAGCATGGCTTCCAGGATTCTCTGGACATTAC
>Ga0326727_10009448_pt1 | contig 23993 bp, 17 predicted proteins | sample MB2enrmetagenome_FD_207643 | JGI IMG/M metagenome (GOLD analysis project Ga0326727, IMG submission 207643) | Lab enriched peat soil microbial communities from McLean, Ithaca, NY, United States - MB29MY | ecosystem: Environmental > Terrestrial > Soil > Wetlands > Peat | place: USA: New York... | reverse complement strand
GGGTTCATGGTTTTGATGTGATCGACGTTTTCATTCAAGTGAGGCTTCATATGAAGAACGTAAGCTGGCTTTCTCAGCTCTCCAATCAACGGCCCTCTGGTGCGATGATCAATCGCATCGCGGGGAGCATTGGAGTCGCCATTTTGCTTGTCCTGACGGGTGTCGCCGTCGCCCAGAATCCGGCTGCACCCGCTCCCGCGCCGGAGTCAACGATGTCTGTCCCGCAGGGGTATTCAGTCCATGAGTCCGTCGATTTAGGTGGGCACATAACCAACGTGGTGGGCAGCGGGGAGATGTACGACACGCTGGTCAATCTTCACAGCGGGCCGCGCGTGCAAGACGAGATGTTTGAGCTGCGCGCGCTTCCGGGCACCAAGAATACCTTGATCGATTCCCTCCAGGCCATGGGCAGCGGCTTCGGCGGCGATCCCAACAACTTCGCCAAGCTGACCTTCTCAAAGGATAAGTTCTACGAGTTCTCGGGAATCTTCCGCCGCGATCGCCAGTACTTCGACTACGATCTGCTGGGCAATCCGAATATCACCACGGGGCTCTCGATTCCTATCGGGCCTTCGAACGCGCCCACCGGCTCGTTTGCGTGGCCGCAGGTGGAAGTATCGCCGCTCATGTTCAACACGGTCCGTCGCATGACGGACACCGACCTCACCATCCTTCCACTCTCCAAGGTGACGCTGCGCATCGGGTACTCCCACAATATCTTCCAGGGTCCGACCCTGAGCCCCGGCGAGTCTGTCGGCAAGTACAACTCGCTGCTTGCCGAGTACCAGCGCAACGGGACCGACGATTTGACGTTCGGAGCCGATTGGAAGCCCGTGCAGGGCACGCGGTTGACTTATGAAGAGGAGATCACCCATTACAAGCAAGACTCCTACTTTACGATCGCCCCAAGTGAGTACATGTTCCAGGAGGCTGACGGAACACCGGTGTCTGTCGGCGATTGGGACAGTCAGACAGCTTACGGCATCGGCGGCTGCATTACGGGTAGCATGGGCAGCGCATACACCAGCTCAAGTATCTACACCATCCTCTCGGCGCCGCAGACTTCCGGCGGAAAGCCGATCATCAATCCGGCATGCGATGTCATTACCAGCTACCTTCGCTCGCAGCGGACGCGCCTTCTTTATCCCACTGAGATCTTCCGGTTGCAGAGCTCGAGCATCAAGAACATTACGATGAGCGGCAATTTCCGGTACACCAAGGCGAAGATGAATCTGCCCTATTACTACGAGAACTTCCAGGGCCTCGACGGCGTAGCCGCCACCACCACAGCGCCCATTTACCCCGCGCAGGCAATACGCTCAGCGACATTTACCGGTAGCTCGAGCGCGCAGCGCGAGGTTGTCGCTGCCGACTATGGCATCGTGTGGCAGCTTGCCAGCAATTTCAGCCTCTCCGAACAAATTGATTACTCCAACGTTCACCAGCCCGGAACCTCCAACATCTCGTTAGGGATCACCGCAAATACGTCCACGAACCCGAATGAAACGATCAACTACTCAGGTCCTTTGGGCCCCGGATCCAATCTCAGCGTTGAGGGCAGCCCCAACGGCACGCCCCTGCCGGACTACTTTGGCCAGAAGTTCGTAACCAATAGCCTGACCGGAACCTGGGACACCTCAGCTCGGACCACGTTGTCGCTCACCTATCGCTACCGCACGCACACCATCGGCGAGGGCATTCCCAACAACGCTCCCTTAGCCGTGGCAGCGGATACGAACGGAACAGTGACCATCGACGAAAACGGCGGAATCTTCACCGCCGCCCTGCGTCCCGCCGCCAACTGGGATTTGAATGGCTCCGCCGAGATTTCCTACGCCGACAACGCATTCACTCCCGTGGCTCCGCGGCAACTTCAGCACTACAGGGTGCACACCATCTACAGGCCAAAGACGTGGGCGACGATTTCGGGCGCCTATAACGACCTGGAGCGGCACAACAACACCAACAACAACCAAAGTGCTGTCGCCTTATACGCGTCATCGGGCGGTGCCAGCGGCGTCGCATACGACGGCCCCATCAACCACGTCGATCACAGCCGGAATTTGAGCCTGGGTACGGACCTCGAGCCCAATGAGCACTATGGGCTCGATCTCAATTACTCCTATAGCGACGTGTATGCGGCGACCAATATCTGCTATCTGAATGGCGCCACTGCCACCTTACCTGGCGCCGCCACCGTCACCAGCTCCGGCGCTGCCGATATCTGCCCGGGCGCATTCGCCAGAGGCTCGACGACCAACCTCGACGAGTGGGAAGCCAGGGACTTCATGGATGCTCCCACGCAATCCGGATCGGCAGCCTTCATGATGTCCCCGTCGAACAAAACCCACGTCAATGTCGGCTATCGCATCAGCTCGGTGGACGGCAGCCGGTTCTTCAACGATGCCCGCGACGTCAACGGCTCGCTGGTGTCGAAGTACCAGTCGCCCTTTATGAATGTCGCGGTCAAGTTCCATCCGGGATGGGTCTGGAATGCTGAATACCGGCTCTACCGTTACTTCGAAGGCGGTTTTTCGGGCGCGCCATTATGCAGCACGGCTGGGACGAATCTGTCAGCATCGACACCGGTGATTTCCTGCACCTCTGCGTCGATTGCCGCGTATCCCACCGGCTTGACTGAACCGACTTCCGGCCTGACCGCGGCCCGGAACTTCTACGCCAACGACGTAACCGTTGGCCTGCATTACGAGTTCTGACCGCGGAACCTCCGTTCCACGATCGAGATGAGACGAATGCCAGGAAGCAAAGAGGAGATGGTAATGAAGATCAGGGCTGGAATGATGGTTGTCGCCATGATGGCGGCTACAACAATGACAACCGCCTTCGCACAAAGCTCGGGAGCGGACATCTACAAGGCCAAATGCCAAAGCTGTCACGGAGCTGAGGGCGTTCCCAATCCCGGCATCGCCAAGATGATGGGCGTCAAGCCCGTCAGCGATCCGTCGGTCAAGGCGGAAAGCGAGGCGCAGATGATTGCCGACACAGCCAACGGCAAGGGCAAGATGCAGCCGTTCAAGGGCAAGCTTACCGACGCGCAGATTAAGGGCGCGGTTGACTACTTCCGCACTCTCGCCAAGTAAGAGCTGGGGTTTGTCGAGCAAGGCCAGATGGTTGAGCAAGAAAAAGCCGGCGCGGTCGTCGGTCTCATAGCCTTAATGGCGAGCCTCGACCGCGCCAGTTTGCGTCAGGTGGTTCCTGTTACCATTTCCAGTGCGATGCAAGCGGCCGGAACCGCTGGCCGGGCAGCATGAGCCATCGCCAAGCGGCAAGCGCTCGATTGCGCGTACGGGCCTGAAATATCCATCAAGGAGTTTTTCCATGACGAAGAGTTTTCGTTCCCAAATTGTGCTGGCCGCGACGGTTTTGTTGGCCGGCGCCATGAGCTTCGCCCAGGACGGCGCGGCAACCTACAAAGCCAAGTGCGCCATGTGCCATGGCCCCACCGGGACTCCCAGCGCAGGAATGATTAAGGCGATGGGCATGAAGCCGGTCTCCGATCCTGCCATGCAGGCCCTCACTGTGGATCAGATCGTCGCCACGGTGAAAAATGGCCATGGCAAGATGAAGCCCATTGCCGGCCTGACCGATGCACAGGTGAAGGCCGTCGCCGCTTATTTCAAAACCCTGAAGTAGGCAGCAGAGTCAGCGGATCAGCTTGAGGGCAGGCCCGCCATCCCCGGCGGACTGCCTGGCAATGGAGGCGGGGAAACGTGTCGTCATTCCAGAGATTCCGCGAAAGCTGGCTTCGTCCGGCGCTGTTTTTCGGCAACAACCCCATTAGCCTGGCTGGCGGCGCCATCACCACCGCCTCGGGCATCACCATGATCAGTTACTGGCTGGCCGAGCTCTCGGGCCATCTCAGTGACAACCCCTATCTCGGTATCATCTTCTTCCTCATTCTGCCGGTCTTATTCCTGCTGGGCCTGGCGCTGATCCCCGTCGGCGTGTTCTTGCGGCGCAAGAACTTGCAACGAGCCGGCCAGATTCCCGCCGAGTTTCCCAGGATCGATCTCAACGACCGCATCTTCCGCCACGGCCTCGACCTTGTGCTTGTGGCCACGATCGTCAACTTCCTTGTGGTGGCCACGGCTAGCTATCACGGTGCGGAGTACATGGATTCGCCGCAGTTCTGCGGCCGCTCCTGCCATGTGATGATGCCGGAGTATACGGCCTACAAGATCTCCCCGCACTCTCACGTGGCCTGCGTCGACTGCCACATCGGTTCGGGTGCACAGGCCTACTTCAGCGCCAAGGTGAATGGCACCAAGCAGATCCTTGAAGTCTCCTTTCATCCGCTTGCGCCGCTCGCGCCCAAAATCATTCCCAACTATCCCACGCCGATTCCGTCGCCGGTTACCAGCCTGCGCCCCGCGCGCTACACCTGCGAGGGCTGCCACACGCCCACCCGCTTCGACGGCGACAAGCTGCTGGTCAAGTCGGCCTTTGCTGACGACGAGCCGAACACCGAGACCCAGACCGTGCTCATTCTGCATCTGGGCGGCGTTGATTCCCTCTCTCGCTATACGGGCATTCACGGCGTCCACCTGGGCCACATCGAGTACGTCGCCACCGATCCCACTCGAACGGCAATTCCCTGGGTGGAGCGGCAAAACGCCGACGGCTCGTTTACCGAATACAGCACGCTGCCGGCTGGCAGCGGCGTTCCCAAGGGCGAGCGCAGGGTCATGGATTGCATCGACTGCCACAACCGCGCGGCGCACACCTTTGTTACCGCGGAGGAGGCCATCGACCAGGCCTTGGCCGGCGGCGCCATAAGCCCGAATCTTCCCTGGATCCACAAAGAGGGGCTGGTGTTGCTGAACGCCAACTACGCCAGTCAGGCCGAGGCCGGCGTCCAGATTCCACAGCAGCTTGAAGCCTTCTATCGCACGCAGAATCCCACCGTGCTCACCCAGAATGCCGCGCTGGTGCAGCAAGCGGGCCAGGAACTGGTGACGCTCTACGACCAGAACGTGTTTCCCTTTATGAAGGTCACTTGGGGAACCCATCCCAACCACATCGGCCACATGGACTATCCGGGCTGCTTCCGCTGTCACGACGGCAACCACGTCGCCAAGGATGGCAGCTCGATACCGCAGGACTGCTCGGTGTGCCACAATCTCTTGGCTGTCGAAGAAGCCAAGCCCAAGGTGCTCTCCGACCTCGGCATTCAGTAGCTGGGTACGTGTGAATCTCTCATTCTGAGCGAGTCGCCGAAGCGGCGAGCCGCAGGATCTGCGGTTGTATTTTTTTAGGGCGCCTCCCGTTTTCCGCCGCCATACAATCGAACCAGGCGTGAACGAATTCTGTGACCATGACCCAAAAGGTGCAACAGGCAGGAGGCCGGGTTACGTCAAGATAAGGTATTGCCTGATCTCGGGATCGCTGATTCTCCGCCCCACGCGACGAGACCTATGATGCACCTCCGCAGCTTCGGTTTCCCGCTTGCCGCTGTTCTCATGAGCAGTCTCACGGCATCTTCCATCGCGGCCCTCACGCCAATCAAGCCCACCCTGCTGCCCGTTACCGTCACCCTTGCCGCGAATAACGTCACTGTGCCCCAAGGCGCCGCCATCATCCTCACTGCTACCGTCACTCCCACGTCCGCCCCGCCCGCAACCGGCGAGCAAAACCCCACCGGCTCAGTCGTCTTCTTGAACGGCGCAACCGTGCTCGGTCAGGCCACGCTCTCCCCGCTCCCCGTCAACAACTCCTCCACGGCGACCTTCACCATTCAGAACCTTCCCGGCGGGCAGGACTCGATCTCCGCGTATTACGAGGGCGACACCGTGTTCAGTCCGGGCGCCTCGAACACCCTCGCGCTCAGCATTCAAGCCTTCACCATCGCGCCGGCGGCAGGCAATCCCGCTACCAATCTCGACATCGTGCAGGGCGGGTCCGGCTCGGAGTCCTTCATCGTCACTGGCCTCGGCGGCTACAACGCGCAGGTGCAGGTGATCTGCCTGGTTGCTTTGCAGGACGACATGACATGCACGCCCTCACCGCAGTTGGTCACGCCCGCGGGCACGGTCACGTTTGCTGTGCAGACCTACACCACGGGAGGTCCGCTCTACGCCGCGGCACTTAGGGCGAAGCAGCCCGGACCGCTGTGGCCGAGAGCCGTGGGCGGCGCTTCGCTGGCTGCACTGGTCTTCTTTCTGCTTCCCTTCGGCTGCCGCGCCCGAAACTTCCTGCGCCAGGGCACGCGCCATTTCCTCGTCCTGCTCCTGCTGCTGGCAGGGCTGGCCTGCGCGGGCACCGGCTGCACCAGCAGCGCTGTGCTTGCTCCCTATGGCACCCCGCTCGGCGTAGCTACGCTCACGGTGACGGCCACTGCCTACGTTGACAACGCGGTGACCAGCCAGAGCGTGTACTTCACCGTGAACGTACAGCCTCAGTGAGCGTCGATGAAGAAACTTCTCTCCCGATCCAATCCGCGGCTATCGCGATTCCAGGGTCACTGTACCCCGAAGCCACTCCATTCAAGCCGATGCGACCATCAGGGAGCAGCGGCCTTGAGGAAACCCAGAAATGGGTATAGCGACCCTGGAGCCGCCGTAGGTCCCCACACCTCGTCGTGGTACGCTGGCATTTCGCGTCCAGAGAACGTTCAGCAAACACCTTAGGAGCACGACGCCTCATGCACTCCAGTCATCCCTATCACTTCAATCTTGTGGCCGCGGCCCATGCCGCCATGATCGAGCATGGATTTCAGCCTGATTTTCCCGCCGGAACCGATACGGAACTGGCCGCCATTCAGGCGCAGCCCGCCGTGCCCGCCGCCGACGGCCTTGCCGACCTGCGCAATCTGCTCTGGTCCTCCATCGACAACGACACCTCCAAGGACCTCGACCAGATCGAGTGGGCCGAGCAGTTGCCCGACGGCCGCATTCGTGTGCTTGTGGGAGTGGCCGACGTAGACGCGCGCGTGAAGAGAGATTGCGTGATCGACAAGCACGCGCAGTTTGAGACGACCTCGGTTTACACCGGAGTGACAGTTTTTCCCATGCTGCCCACGGAGCTCTCTGAGGGCATCTCGTCGCTGAATGAGAACCAGGACCGCATGGCCGTAGTGATCGAGTTCGCGGTCGACGCCGATGGAACGGCCTCCGATGGCAAGGCCTACCGCGCTCTGGTCCGCAACCGCGCGCAACTGGCGTACCCCAGCGTGGGCGCGTGGCTCGAGGGCAAAGGCGCGGCGCCGGCAAAAGTTGCCGCCAGCGCCGACCTGGCCGCGCAGCTCAAGCTGCAGGATACGGCAGCGCAGCGCATGGAGGGTGGCCGCTTCCAGCACGGCGCGCTCGATCTTGAAACCATCGAGACGCGCCCGGTGATGCTCGCCGATCAGATCATCGATATTGCGCGCCAGGTAAAGAACCGCGCCACCTCGCTCATTGAAGAGTTCATGGTGGCGGCCAACGGCGTCATCGCGCGCACCTTCGAGCAGGCGGGAGTCGCCTCCATTCGCCGCATCGTGCGCACGCCCAAGCGCTGGGACCGCATCGTCGAGTTGGCCCGCGAAAGGGCAGGAGTAACATTGCCTGCCGATCCCGACTCCAAGGCCCTCAACGATTTCCTCCTCGTGCAGAAGCAGAAGGATCCCGACCATTTTCCCGACGTTTCGCTGATCGTCGTCAAGCTGATGGGACCCGGCGAGTACGTGCTGGTGAAACCCAATCAGCCGTCGCCCGGCCACTTTGGCCTCGCCGTCCAGGACTATACCCACTCCACGGCCCCCAATCGCCGCTTTCCTGATATGGTTACGCAGCGCCTGCTCAAGGCGTGGATTGCCCGCACCACGCCGCCCTACCCTGAGGATGCGCTCAACGCCATCGCGCAACGATGCACTGAGATGGAGGACGCTGCGCGCAAAGTGGAGCGCGAGATGCAGAAGCGCATTGCAGCGGTCGTCCTTCACCCCCACATCGGCCAGAGCTACCCCGCCATCGTCACCGGGGTAAACAACTACGGAACCTTTGTGCGCACGCTTGATCCCCACGTTGAGGGCAAGCTGGTTCAGGGCGGCAAGGGCCTCGACGTGGGCGACAGGGTCACCGTCAAGCTCGTCTCCACCGATCCCCAGCGCGGATATATCGACTTCGAGGCGTAAGCCGTATGTGATCCCTCAACCCGATTTAGAAACCGGCAAATCGACACTTTTCCTTGCGTTTCTACGACTTCCGAAGTGCCGGAAATGGGACATTTTCTGTGTCCAGCAGGCGCGCAAATGCGTCTAAATGAAAGGAATTGTCGATAATCAAAGAGGCGGCTTGTTGCCTTTGAATCGGCGCTTGCAGCGGTCCCAGAATTGATCTACCCCGGATTAGCCACTTCCGAGTGGCATTTTCCTTAACCGCGATCCCCACAGACAGGTCTTCGTCTGTAGGGTGGAAGTAGATGCCACCCTTCACCGCCCTGAAGAGGGCACGTAAATTCTGGAACCGCTTTACGCAGACAAGAACGATCCGAGCGGCGTTCCCCCGAACCGATTTGCCTTTATGGCAGTTCGCGCCGGCCGACGCCGACTCTCAAGACGGGTGAATGAATGCAATCAGGTTTCGTTGGGGCCAGTGTACGGCTCGTTTTTGGGGCGGCCTTTCTTGGTTTAACGTGCAGTCTGCTTGCGCAGGAAGCGGGTCCAATCCCGCATGCCGCTGGCACTTCAGCAGACGCAATTCCCGACGCTCCTACCCCTCAAATCGAGCTGGCTGCCGCCGGCCCCCAGACCGGACAAGCGCCCGCTGGGCAGCAGCCAGACGCGGGTTCCCATCCGGCATCCACTGGGACGAATGGCGCTCCGCAAAACGCCGCATCGCAGGCCAGTTCCAGCGCGCAGACCTCTGCGCAACAGGCCGGCGCCGAGGAGACCCAGCACCAGAAGGCCGCCGAGCAAATCAAGGAGCAGGAAAAGCAGCGCATGGTCGGCATTGTGCCGTCCTTCAACGTCACCTATCGCACCGACGCCGCATCGATGAGCGCAAGCCAAAAAATCGGCCTTGCCTTTCGTTCCGCCATCGATCCGTACACCTTCGGGATCGCATTTGTAGTCGCAGGTTTTTCCGAAGCGCAGGATGAGGGCACGGGATTCGGCTGGGGACCGGAAGGTTACTTCAAGCGCTCCGGCGCGGCCTATCTCGACGCCTTTGACGGCGCCATGATCGGCAACGGCTTCCTGCCCGCTCTCCTGCACCAGGATCCGCGCTACTTTCGTCTCGGCCACGGCAGCTTTCATCACCGCTTCTTCTATGCCGTCGCCACCAGCTACATCTGCAAGCATGACAACACCGGAAAATGGGAACCCAACTACTCCAACGTTGGGGGTAACATCATCGCCGGCGCTATCTCCAATCTGTATTACCCTTCGCAAACCGCGGGCGTGGGCCAAACCATTGACAACGGCTTAATCGTCACGACCGAAGGCACCTTCGGCGGCGTGCTCCAGGAGTTCTGGCCTGACATCTCGCGCAAGCTCTTCCATAAAGACCCAACCCATGGGCTCGATGCGCAGGCGCGCGCGATGGACGCGGCTGCAAAGCAGAAAAAGCAGCAGGAGCAGAACCAAAAGTAGCCGCTCAGGGCAATCTGGCCGCGAATCATTGTCCGTGAAATGAGCATCTATCGTCGATGTCCAACTCGAAGGGAGACCTCTGTTGATGAGTGGCCCATCCCCTGAAATCCAAGCTCTCCTTCCGCCTCTCGAAACAGTCAGAAGGGATATGAAATGTAGCACCTACGCTCCCCAGGAGATCCTCCCCATGCCGTTGGTATTTCGCTCCCGGAGATCAATCTTCAGGCGCCATTCCTTATTCGGACTGTCTGTCGTTGCGCTGGTCGGCGTCAGCACAGGCGCCGTCCTGGCGGCCCAGCAGGCCGAAGCCGACAATCCTCCCCCCGTCGTCCTCGTACCTTCGGCGACCGCAGATCCGGCGCCTGATTCGGCCTCCCAGGCGACCGCAGCTCCGGAACAAACCCCCGGTGGTAACGGATCTGCACCGCAAAATCAGCCGCCGCAAAGTGCGCAGGGGGATTCAACTGGCCAGCAAACCAAGCGCATCCTCGGTATTATTCCCAATTTCCGCGCCGTCAGCGTCGACGAAAAGCTGCCGCCCGAGACCGTCAAAGAAAAGTTCTTGGACGCCACTGAAGATTCGTTCGATTACTCCGCGATCTTCATCCCTGCCGCTATCGCCGTCTACGACATGGGTGAGCGCGCTACGCCCCAGTTCCACCAGGGCGCCGCCGGCTACGCTCGCTACTTTTGGCATTCGGCCGTGGACCAAACCAGCGAGAACTACATGGTCGAGTTCATCTTTCCCACGCTCACCCACGAAGATTCCCGCTACTATACCCTCGGCCACGGCGGATTCATCAAACGCACGGGCTATGCTCTCAGCCGTGCCGTCATCACCCGCTCAAACTCCGGAGTTGAAGTCTTCAACATAAGCGAAATTTTCGGCGCAGGCGCAGCCGCGGGCGTCTCGAATCTCTATTACCCTTCTGCCTCACGGTCCCTTGGAAACACAGTATCCGAGTGGGTAGAGGACGTCGGGATCGACGCAGGTTCCTTCTGGTTCAAGGAGTTTTGGCCCGACATCAACCACCGTCTCTTCCACAACAAGTACGGCGAGCCCTCCGCGCAAAAGTAGCACCTCTGCGAAAAGGCGACGCAAAAACAGACGCGGCCGGTCATCGCACTCCGGTGCAACGCGGCGTTCGCACTTCTGCGGTATGATTCCTGCATCGCGAAAACGCGGGCGCAATCGAGCGCCAATTCTTCCACTCCTGCGCCGGAACAAGAAAGGCTCATCATGGACAGTTCTCCTCTTCTCGTTTTCCTTCTCATCATTGCCGCTGTCGTAGGCATCTTTGTGCTCGTCACGATCCTTAAAACCATGTACACCGTGCGCACCTATTCGGCCGGCGTGGTGGAGCGTTTCGGAAAATTCAACCGCGTCGCGCGCCCCGGCCTGCAATTCCTGCTGCCTTATTGCGAAACCGTGCGCCTTATCGATCTGCAGGTCCGCCAGGCCGTCGTCAACGTCGAAACCAAGACCAAGGACAACGTCTTCGTCACCATCCCCGTCTCCGTGCAATATCAAGTCGTCGAGGCCAAGGTCTTCGACGCCTACTACAAGCTGAGCGATCCCCAGCGCCAGATCGAGAGCTACGTCTTCAACTCCATCCTCGGCCACGTGCCCACCCTCACCCTCGACGAAGCCTTCGAGCAGATGCAGCAGATTTCCGCCGCCGTCAAGAAGGACCTCGACGAAGTAATGGACACCTTCGGCTACAACATCCTCCGCGCGCTGGTCACCGACATCGTCCCCGACGCCAAGGTCAAGGCGGCCATGAACGACATCAACGCCGCGCAGCGCGAGCAGATCGCGGCCCAGGCCCGCGGCGAAGCCGACAAGATTTTGAAAGTCAAGCAGGCCGAGGCCGAAGCCGAGTCCAAAGCCCTTCAGGGCGATGGCGTAGCCCGTCAGCGTCAAGCCATCATCAAGGGCTTGCAAGCCTCTGTCGAGCAGTTCAAGTCTGCCGTCGAAGGCTCAACAGCACGGGATATTATGGCCATGGTCCTGATGACCCAGTACTTCGATACCATGCGCGAAGTGGGCGTCATGGGCAAGGCGAGCACCATCTTCCTGCCCAGCTCGCCGGGTACCGTCAACGACCTCATGACGCAAATCCTCGCCGGCTTCCAGGGCGCGAAATCGTCGTAGTAGAGGTTAGGGATCAGGGAACCGCGCGAGTTGCCGCGGTGGTGTGTTCTATTTGAGCGGAATGACCAGGCTCTTTCTATCTAACTGGTCCACGAACTTGTCGTCGAATGTCTTGGTGGTCAAGTTCCCGTTCCAAAGTGCGACCAACGTGATCGGTTCGCTTGGAAGCTCGACTTCCTTCATGCCCTTGCTGTCAGATTGGTACCAGGTCGCGAAGTCCAAATCTTCGTTCCGGACGAGAAACCGAACATCGGAAACCGGCTTGCCTTCTTCATCGACGAATTGAACCGTTAGCGTGCGTGGAGGATTGCCGGAGGTATTCACTATTACCCGATCACCGTAGCCATGTGTTGGCATCGGCGGCAGATTCACGACAAGGTTCGCTGGTCCGGAATTAATAGCGAACTCTCGTATCTTTGTCTCCCAAAGCCCGTAAGGGTCTGTCACAATCAATCGATAATAGCCAGGGCTCAGATCGCGGATAGGGATGTTGCCGCTCTCGTCAGTCAGCACTCGGAAGACCTCCCCGTATTTCTCAAGCGGTTGAACGATCACAAGCTGATCCTTCAGAGCTTCTCCTGTTCCATCCTGAACATGAATGTGAAATGGAGCAGCGTACACGAATGGAATGGACGCACATGCCAGGATCGCATAGAGAAAAGCGACCGAAATCCGGCGCACTGAGGGCCTCCCGCGTCTTCTACATCAAGCACTATACAACCGCAAGCTGGAAGCTAGGAGCTAGAAGCTAGAGGCTGCTCTTCAAATTCCTCATTCAACCACTTCGCGAACGCCGCAAACTCCTCGTCGCGGCCCAAAAAGTCGCGCACCATCTCGCGCCCCGGCTTCGACCCGCCTTGTTCCAGCACCGTTTTCCGATACCGCGCACCGGCATCGCAGCCCAGCAAATCCTTCGGATCGAACTGCCCAAAGAAATCCAGCGCAATCACCTTGTCGAACATGTACGTGTAGTAGTTCGACGAGTAACCGGTCAGGTGTCCGAAGCTCGCGTACATGCGGTTGCCCTCGAGCCACGTCCACGGCTGGAATTGCTTATAAAGTTCGCGCGTGACCACGTCGGGATCGATGCCCGCGGGATCCTCGTCGTGCAGATTGAGCGAGAGAGTCGTGTAGTAGAGCTGCGTCCTGATCCAGTCTGCGCGGCCGAACGCGCCCGCCCGCTTCATCGTCCGGATCAGCTCCGCCGGCAGCACTTCATCCGTTTCGTAGTGCCGCGCGAACGCCTGTAGCAGCTTTTCGTCGCGGAAGAACTCCTCCAGCATCTGCGACGGCACCTCGATGAAGTCTCCCTCCGTCGCAAATCCCGAAAGCCCCGCCCACTCGGTGTGTCCGCCTAGAATCGCGTGCATCAGGTGGCCGAACTCGTGGAAGAACGTGACCACATCGGAGTACTGCAGAAGGCCCGGATCCTTATCGTCTCCCGCCGGGAAGTTGCAGATCAGCGCCGCCTCAGGCATCGTGCGTCCGCGCACGCCCGTCACCACTGGCGCGGCGGAGAACCACTTGTCTTTGCCCTCGCGCGGATGCATGTCGAGATAAAACCGCCCCACCAGCCGCCCGCCATCGAAAACTTCGAACACTGAAACCGCCGCATCCCACGCCGGCGCGTTTGTCGGCCGAAACTCCACTTTAAACAGCTTCGCTGCCGTCTTCAGCACGCCGGCCTCAACCCGCGCGTACGGAAAATACGGCCGCACCGACTGCGAATCGAAATCGAACCGCGCGCGCCGGAACTGCTCGTACCAGTACCCGCGGCTCACAATGTCGATTTCACTCAATCCAGCCTGCCGCCCCCGCGCAAACTCGAGCACCAGCGCGTGCTCGTGCCGCGCGCCGTCGCGGCTGGCCTCGTCCAGCCTCGCCAAAAATGCGCGCACGTTCGCCGCCGACTCCATCATCTGGTCCGCAGTCGCAAGATCCGCCCAACTTCTGAATCCGAGAATGGTCGCAATCTCCTGCCGCGTCGCCAGCAGGTCGAGCAAGATCTGCCGGTTCGCCGGATACGCCCGCGTGTTGTAGGCGAGGAACATCCTCTCACGCAGCGCCGCGCTCGCGGCAAAGGTCATCACCGGCATCATGTCCGGCGGATCGGTCGTCAGCGTCACGCGCTCAGCACCATTTGCATCTTTTTCTGCCGGATGCCGCGCAATGTAGTCGGCAGGCAAGCCGTCCAGCTCCTCCGGCGTCGCCTCGATCGTCTTCGCGCCCTCCTGAATGTTGCGGCTGAACTCGAGCGACAGGCGCGTGGCCTTGTCGTGCAGCGCGTGCAGCCGGTCGCGCGTGGCTTCATCCTTGTCCACGCCCGCCAGGCGATAGCTCAGCAGCGTGCGCTCCACAAAGTGCTTCGTCGCCGGGCTCGCGCCGTCCAGCTTGATCGCCGTCAGCGCGTCATACACCGCGCGATTCAAACTCAACGCGCTCCCGGCCATCGCCACGCGCTGCGCCTCTGCCTGCGCCTGGTCGCGCACGGTCGTGTCCGCAGCCACCGAATTCAGAATTCCCGCCTGCGCTCCGGCCAAATTCAATTGCTCGATCGCCGTGTCGTAGAGCAGCAGCGAATTCTCAGGCGTGCGCTCGCCCTCCACGGCCAGCAGGCGCGCCAAAGCATTTTCGTGAGCGGCCAGGCGCGCGCCCACCCAGGTGGTCAGCGCCTCGGCCGATCGCGCGCCGCCCGCCTCCCATGCATGAATCGCTTCTCCGGGCGCGTTGCCGGCCATCGTCTCTGTCGCCATCGTGGGGAAATCCTCCGAAGTTCTAGAGTAACAAGGCGATTGCGCCTGGCTTCGCACGTGCGCGCGCAGCTGCACTCCGCGCCCGCAATCAACGCCTTTTACATGGCTTGTGTCAGAACGCAACCTCAGAACTCGCTGAAAAACTCAAACGTTGGTGAGTCTTGTATCAGGGCATGACTTGCCGGGGTGCCCTGCGACAGGTCTTCGTCGCAGGGGTGGCTTGAGTCATGCCGAAATCCGCGATCAACAGACGCGGGCTTTAGCCCCTGCGCCCTTCCCTCACGTCGGCTTGCGCGCCGCATAGCCGTCCAACCGCTTCTTATAAAGCAGCAGAACGCTTGGGCCAAACGACAACAGCATCACGGCGATTCCCGTTACGATTCCAAAGCTCGTCGCCACCGGCGCCGAACAGTCTCCCCGGCGCCGGACAATGACGTGGCATGGCACCGCGATTAACAACTCCAGCACGCTGCCCGTCAACAGCCACGAAACGGCCCGCGTGACGACTTGAGCTGAATTCCTGACATACAGATAAAAGACAACGCCCCACAGAACCCACAGTCCCGCACAGAAACCGAGGAATTCCCAACCAGTGTCCAAATAGCCATTTCCGAACTTGTCGCCCCTCACCGCGCCGTCAATGGAACAGATCGCAAGGAACGCCAGAAGCGCGAACAACATCGATGCAATCACACTCGTGACCGCAACATGAGCCCTGGGTTTCAGCTTCTTGAACGAGGTATCGACCGACAGGAAGAGCAGAAGGGCTTGGCCCGACAGAACAATCGCGATCGGTATCCATACGATCGAATCCTCTTCATAAAATCCGACCAACCCCTTTAGGAAGCCGCCTGCGAAGGGCCAGCCGCCCGCCGCCAAAGGGCCATACACCAGGGGAAAGAGGATCCCCAATACGATCACGGCGTAAAACACGCTGATGACGATGCCCCACTTACGCATGGCACGTCCTTTCTCTGCTTCGTACCCAAGGCCGTCTGCTCACGATAGTACGCCGCTTTCACGCGGCCGCGCACCTGAGGCGCAAGACAGCATGGCCGACAATTCATGCGCTCACCCGCTGACTCGCTGCTTCATTCAGTGCAGCTCATACGGCTTCTCGGGCTCAGCCACAGCTTCCGGCGCCTTCGGCAGCTTCGCCGAATCGATCTTTGCCGCCCCGGCAATCCCCACGCCCGTCACGTTATCGATGCTGACGAGCGGCCCGTCAAATCCCGTCACCTTCACATCGCGAATCACCACATTCTTCATGTTCTTGAGCGCGATTCCACTCTTGCACGTCCCGGTCACATGGGTCAGCGAGAAGCCCACAAGCGGCTTGCGGGGATGAATCTCCGTCGCCTGCACCAGCATCGGCACATCGGTCACGCGGATATTCGAGAAACGGAAATTGCGAAATTCCGGAATGCCCGCGTCGCCGGGAACGGGAAACTCATCTTGTTTGCCGCTGTTCAAATTGTTCACCCGCAGAAATCCCTGCCGCATACCCGAAACATCGAGATCGTTCACCGTAATGTTTTCGACAAATGCGCCGCGCCCCGGCCGGCTCTTGATGTAGATGGCATGACTGCGTGCGCCCTCGCACTTGCAGTGCTCCACGACCACGTTGCGAATGCCCGCCGACGTCTCGCTGCCGATGCCGATGCACGCAAAATTTCGATCGTTGAACGTGCAGTTCGCAATGCGCACGTCCTCAGTGGGCCGGTTGATCGTGTACCCTTCTTCGCCGCGACCCGATTTGAGCGAGATGCAGTCGTCGCCGGTCTCAAAGGTGCAGCCGTCGATCACCATGCGCCTGCACGAGTCCAGGTCGATGCCATCCGCGCCGCTGTGCACGACCACGTTCTTAAACGTCACGTTCTCGCAGTATGTCGGATGAATCGACCACATGCCCGCCTGGCTGGTGAAGCAATTCTCCACGCGAACATTTCGGCAATCGGTGAATTCGACGAGCGCCGGCAGCCGCATCCCGGTCTTGCGCTCCACTCGCCCCACGATCGCCGGACTGCCCACGATCTTCCCCGGCCCGGTGATGCCGAAATCCTCGCTGTCCATCGCGGAGATCAATGCGCTATAGCCCTTGATCCAGCGCCCCTCCCAACGCACCTGCGTGACCGGATAATCCGCCATATCGCCCGAGCCGAGCAAACTCGCGCCGTCCTCCACGCGCAACAACACATCACTGCGCAGGACCAGCGCGCCTATCGCGTAGTCGCCTGCCGGAACCACCACTTCCCCTCCGCCCAGCACGGCACAGCGGTCGATGGTCTGTTGCAGGGCCAGCGTGTCCTTCGTTTTGCCGTCTCCGGCCGCGCCAGAATCGCGCACATTGAGCGTCACCTTCGGTCCACTGTGCGCTACCGGATGCGCCGCACCCGCGTGTGCCTCGCCCGCCATTGCCCTCTGCGCCAACCCAAGCCTGCTCAGCGAAGCAACCACCGGCGCTGCCAACGCTCCCCGCGCCGCCGTCATCAAAAAGCTTCTGCGTTCCACAGGTTTGCTCACTTGTGCTGCTTCCTCCATCCATGGGGAACTTGAGCTTCAGCCTCGTGGCGCAAGTGGTCAGTTCACTGGCAGCGCACGAGCCATCTTCAGTGAGCGGGCAGCCCCTGTCAAGCGCACCAGCCAAGTCGCCCAGGAGCCAGTCCCGAGCCACCCCGGCCCGCGGGTTTGGCCCGCAATCGATCCTCCAGCCACAAGGCCCCAAAGGCCGCAACCGGCGCCCAGCCCTCGGCCAATCCACCCCGCTGTGCCTGTGCCGCCACTTCCCGTACCCCGGGCCGACCCCACTCGGAGCATCCTGAGTACCGAAATACCCGTCCAAATTGCACATTCTTGGTTGCAATTGGAGCAAAACCCCTTTAAGATGCGTCAATTGAAGGAAATGCCTCTCGCGGTCTCCAGCACGGTCGATTCGCTGCCCGCGCCGGCCCCGGCTGTACCACGCCTGCGCGTGGGCAAGCTGTGCATCGCCGTTCAGGGCGCCACGCCAGCCGAGCTGATTGCGCGCGCCGACGCCGCACTTAAAGACTCTGTTTTCATCGAGTTCCGTCTCGATCACCTGCCCAAGCCTGCCCTCGCCCTGCCCGAGCTCAAGGCCTTCCTCGCCCGGCGGCGCGACATCACGTCCATTGCCACCTGCCGCCGCAAGTCCTTTGGCGGCAAGTTCACCGGTTCCCTGAATTCCGAACTCGAGATCCTCCTCAAAGCCGCCGAATCCGGCTCCCACATCGTCGATCTCGAAGTCGAGTCGGCTGAGCAGTGCACCCGGCCGCAACTGGCCAAGTTCCGCGCCTCCCTCCGCGCCGCCGGCACGTCCCTCCTCATCAGCTCGCACGACTTCACCCGCACGCGCCGGCCGGAGGGCCTCAACCAGACCGCCCAGCGCATTGCCGCCTACGAGCCCGAATTCGTCAAAGTCGTCACCACCGCCCGTAACCTGGCCGACAACCTCTCCGTGCTGCAGATGATTGAGGACCAGTCCCTCACTGCACACGTTGTAGGCATCGCCATGGGCGAGGAGGGCCTCATCAGCCGGATCTTAAGCCTGCGCGCCGGCGCCGCCTTCACCTTTGCCTCGGCCGCCGACGGAGCCGAGACCGCTCCCGGCCAGGTCTCAGCGCGTACTCTCCTCGATCTCTTCCGCCTCGAGCAGATCGACCAAGCCACCCGCATCTTTGGTGTGGCCGGCAATCCCATCGCCCACTCGCTTTCGCCGCTCATGCATTCCACGGCCTTCCGCCGCGAAAACGTCAACGCAGTCATGCTTCCGCTCAAGGTGCGCACCCTTGACGACCTGCTCACCGTCGTGCGCGACCTGCCGCTCGACGGCGTCGCTGTCACCATGCCCCTCAAGCAGGAGGTTCTCCCGCACCTCGCGAACATGGACCCGCTCACCGCCCGCATCGGCGCATGCAACACGCTCCGCACCGGCGCCGACGGCAAGCTCTACGGCTTCAATACCGACGTGGCCGGCGTGGTCCGCCCCCTCGAAAGGCGTATGCGTCTCCAGGGCGCGCGCATCCTCGTCCTCGGCGCAGGCGGCGCCGCCCGTGCCGCCGTCTTCGGTCTCGTCGAGCAGGGCGCTGAGGTCTACATCGTCAACCGCACCCACGAGCGCGCCGTGGCTCTGGCGCGCAAGGCGAAAGCCCACGTCCTTCGCCAAAGCCTGCTCGCCAAACAGCGCTTCGACGCCATCATCAACACCACGCCCTGCGGCATGACCGGCATCAAACAGCAGCTACCCGTCAAAGAGAACGAGCTCAACGCCTCGCTCATCTTCGACACGGTCTACACCCCGCTCGAAACTCCACTGCTCAAGCTGGCCAAGGCGCGCGGCGTTGCCACCATCGGCGGCCTCGAGATGTTTGTCCAGCAGGGCGCTCGCCAATTCGAAATCTGGACCGGCAAGCCCGCTCCCGAAGCCGAAATGCTTCACGTGGTCGAGCTCGAACTCCGCCGCCACCCGCAATAAGAGGTGGGTCGGATACCACGCTGTCCCCGCCAACTCGCCAACTTGCTGGCCTGCCGACCTGCTGACTTGCTGACTCGCTCAACCTCTGCGCTACCCTTGTCCTCGGAGGGAACTCCCCATGCGCGCCGCCGTCTTCGATTCCACATCATCCGCTTCTTCCCCCTCTTGGCTCTCCATCGAAGACATCCCGCGCCCCCAGCCGCAGCCCGGCGAAGTGTTGCTTAAAGTCATTGCCTGCGGCGTCTGCCGCACCGACCTCCACATCGTCGAGCGCGACCTTCCGCCGCTGCACCCGCGCATCGTCCCCGGCCATCAGATCGTCGGCGAAGTTGTGGAAGGAGCAACCGCAACCCTCCCCGTCGGCACGCGCGTCGGTGTCTCCTGGATCGGCGGCGTTGACGGCGATTGCTGGTTCTGCCGCCACGGCATGGAGAATCTCTGCGACCACCTCGTCTTTACCGGCTACTCGGTCAATGGTGGCTACGCGCAGTTCGCCGCGGTGCGCGCCGATTTTGCCAATCCCCTGCCCGCGGGCCTCGACCCCATCCTCGCCGCCCCGCTGCTCTGCGCCGGCGTCATCGGCTTTCGCAGTCTTCGTGTCGCCGGCGTCGAGCGCGGCGAGCGCGTGGGCCTCTACGGCTTCGGCAGCTCCGCCTCGCTCGCCATTCGCATCCTTCACGCATGGGATTGCGAGGTCTACGTCGTCACGCGCGGCGAATCGCATCGCAAAGCCGCCGCAGCTCTCGGGGCCACTTGGGTCGGCGACGAAGACGCCAAGCCTCCTGTTGAGCTCGACCGCGCCATCACCTTCGCGCCCTCGGGCAAGGTCGTCGTCAGCGCTCTCGCCGCGCTGCGCAAGGGCGGTATCGTCGCCATCAACGCCATTCACCTCGATGAGATGCCCGCCTTCGACTACGACCGCTTGCTCTGGGGCGAGCGCCAGTTGCGCAGCGTAGCCAACATGACCCGCCAGGACGCGCGCGACTTCCTCGCTCTCGCCCGCGACCTCTCGCTCTCTCCCGCCGTCCAAACCTTCTCGCTCGACGACGCCAACCGCGCCCTCGAAGCCGTCAAGCACGAAACCGGACTCGGCTCCGCCGTCATCGTCCTCTAGGCCTCTGACCGCCTGTTTTCCCACCTCATGTGGGTGCCCCAGTTCTCGATTTTGAGACCTGGGAAACCACGATGCTCAAATACAGATTCATCCGGTCAGAGACCTAGCCCGCCCGCAGAGGACTCCACAAACACTCCGGTTTACCGGGACCGCAGAGCCACCGCTTTTCCTGCATCACCCAGCTATGTGACCGGAATCACGGCATCTCGCGTTGCAACGGGTGAGCAATGAATGTTTGTGACTGTCCGGAGCCAGGTGCGGCGAATTTGAGCCGGCCTGATTCCCTCCGCCGCAAACGCCGGAACAGGAGGAGCCGCATGAACTATCCGGTCTGGGATGTGGCATTTGGCGCCGGTTTGCTCATCGCCATGGTCGCCATCCTTCACGTATTTGTCTCTCATTTTGCTGTTGGTGGCGGGCTCTTTCTCGTGCTCACCGAACGCAGAGCCCGGCGCAGGAACGACGCAGCCCTCCTGGGCTGGCTCAAGAAGCACTCGAAGTTCTTTGTGCTCGTCACCGTTGTCTTCGGCGCCATCAGCGGGGTCGGCATCTGGTTCACCATCGGCCTGATCAGCCCCACGGCCACGAGCAACCTGATCCATGCCTACGTTTGGGGATGGGCCATTGAGTGGGTGTTCTTTTTCATTGAGATCACCGCCGCGCTCCTCTATCTGTACGGTTGGGACAAGCTGGAACCGCGCCTGCACCTGTGGTACGGCTGGATCTACTTCATTGCCGCCTACCTCAGCCTGGTGATCATCAACGGCATCATCGCCTTCATGCTGACCTCCGGAAGCTGGATCAGGAATCACCAGTTCTGGCGCGGCTTCTTCAATCCCACCTACTTCCCGTCGTTGGCCTTCCGCACCGCTATTGCGCTGGCGCTCGCAGGCATCTACGCGCTCATCACCGCCAGCGTGCAGAAAGACCCCGCGCTGAAGGCGCGCATTGTGCGATGGAGCGCATGGTGGACTGTGCCCGCGCTGGCCGTTCTCCCCTTGCTCGCGTGGTGGTACATCCGCAGGATTCCCGCCGACGCATGGGCCAACGCCCGCGGCCTCATGCCCACGGCCACTTTTTTTGCCTTCCTCGCAGTCGTTCTTCTGTCCGTAACCTTTCTGCTCGCCCTGCTCACACTCGTTCGTCCCGGTCGCATGCATCTCGCTTTCAGTCTTCTGGTCGCCGTGGTTGCGCTCGGCGCCATGGGCTCTTTCGAGTTCGTCCGCGAAGCCATTCGCAAGCCCTTCGTCATCTCCAACTATCTCTACGCCAACTCGCTCTACTCCGCGCAGATCCCGGGCGACGGCGGATTCAGCGTGGACGAGGTGAGCAGCGCGGGCGTCCTCGCATCCGCGAAATGGATCGACATCCGCGACATCACCGCCGGCAATCAGGTCGCGGTGGGGCGCGAGATCTTTCGCGTCGAGTGCCAGAGCTGCCACACGGCAAACGCCTACCGCGGACTCAACCACTATCTCACTCTGCGCGCGTGGGACCAGAGCAAGATTCAGGCCATGATTGGCGGTCTTCAATTCATGCACAACGGGGTCATGCCGGGGTTCGCCGGAACGGATGCTGAGCAGGCCGCGCTCGCCGCCTATCTCAGCACCATCCATCCCGTCTCCGCTGCCGCGCCGGTCGCCACTGACGGCCAGACCGTTTACGAGCAGAACTGCTCCATGTGCCATCAGATCAACGCGAGTGACAAGCTTTTCACGAATCTGCCCCGGGATCCAAACGCGGCCAGCGACGCCATGAAGGACCTCACCAGCCTGTTTCCGCTCATGCCGGACCTGAAGCTCTCTGACCAGCAGCGCATGGCCCTGGCGCAGTGGGTCAACGCCCAGCGCGCCGCCAAAGGCATCGCCGTGGCGCCGCAAGGAGGAAATTGATCATGATGCAGTCCAACTTGATTCCGGCGTTAGACCCCAATCCGCTGCCCGCGCCCTATTGGGTCTTCGAATTGCTCCTGATTGTCACCTTCTTCCTCCATATCCTCGCCATGAATTTCATGCTCGGCGGGGCCGTTCTGGCGCTTGGCGCAAAATGGCGTTCCAAACACCTGCCCCATGGCAGCCGCATGTTCTTTGACGTCGCCAAAAAGCTTCCCTCGCTCCTGCCGGCCACCATCACCCTGGGCATCGCCCCGCTGCTCTTCGTGCAGGTTCTCTACGGACAGTTCTTCTATACCTCGTCCATCGTCATGGCCTGGCCGTGGTTTTTAGTGCTGGTCATGCTCACCGCCGCCTACTACGGTTTCTATTACGTTTCGTTCCGCAGCGGCCAGCAGATGGGCAAGGCGGGCGGCGTCATGCTGGCGAGCACGATCCTCGTCTTCCTCATCGGTTTCATGTTCTCGAACAACATCACCCTCAGCCAGTCTCCGTCGCGCTGGGGCGCCAAATACTTCGCCCATCCCTCCGGCTGGAGCCTCAATCTCTCTGAGCCCACGCTGATCCCGCGCTTCCTGCACTTCTTTATCGCGGCCGTGGCCGTGGGCGGCATCTTCCTCGTCTTCGTGGCCTTGGCCAACTGGAAGCGCGACCGGGAATACGCGCAACAGGTGCTCGAATTCGGCGGCAAGGCCTTCATGTACGCCACCATGGCGCAAATTGTCGTAGGCCTCATCTTTCTCATCAGCCTGCCCCGCGACCTGCGCATGTTGTTCATGGGCGACAACGTCCTGGCCACCACGCTGCTTCTGGTCGGAATCACGGGAGCTATCGCCGCCATCTTCCTCATGTCCGGCGCTCTGCGTACTCAGAACCTTCGCGTTGCCGCATATCTCGTGCCCGGCATCCTGGCGGTCGTCATCCTCTGCATGTCGGTCATGCGGGATATTCTGCGCGACGCCTATCTCAAGCCTTGGTTCAATCCCGGCCAGTTTGTCGTCAAAACGCAGTGGTCCGTTTTCCCTCTGTTTCTGGCGCTCTTCGTCGCCGGTGTCATCCTTTGGCTCGTCATGCTGGCGCGATACGGCCTGTTCCGCGACCTGCTCGGCGCCAGGAAAGGGCCGTCACCGTCACCGCCCACGGGCTCTTAAGCTGCCCGGCAGCCATAAATCGCCCAGCGCCACCAGGGAGCGTTGCCGAACTCCCGGACAAAGCCCCTCACCGGGCAATATGCCGGACGGCGCAATCGCGCATCAATGCACCATCAAGCCTCCGCGCCAGGCCCCTGCCTTCTTGTTCCCTTGTTCCCTCGGTCCCTGCCTTTCCCCCCCGTTTGACCCCGCGCCCTGCGCCCCGTATCGTTAAAGGAGGAGCATCATGAAGCCTCCCTATAACACCCTCCGCATCGGCATCGCGGTCGTCGTCATCCTCGGCACCATTGGCTGGTTGGCTCTCACGGGCTACAGCTCCAGCAAGAGCTACTACGTCACCATCGCCGAGCTCGGCGGCATGGGCGACAAGGTCTACCATCGCCAGTTGCGCGTGGAGGGCTTTGTCCAGCCCGGCTCCATCGAGCAAAACGGCACCCACGTCGATTTCGTTCTCAACGAGTTTGAGAGCCATTCGCCGAAAGCTCCCAGCGGCCGCCTCCTCAAAGTCAGCTACAAGGGCTCCGAGCCGCCACCTGACACCTTCAAAGACGACGCGCAGGCGCTCGCCGAAGGCACCTATGGCCGCGACGGCGTCTTCCATGCCACTGTGCTTCAGGCCAAGTGTGCCAGCAAGTATGCGCCGCAGCAGCCCGGAACCACGCCCGCCGCTCCGGCCGCCCCAGCCGCCAAACCGGCCACTGCATCGGGTGCGGCGCCCGCAACTTCCGCCCCAACCCAAACCGCCGCAAACTGATCGAATGAACGCCACCGACACCGAAGCCGGCCGCACAACCCTTTGCGCGCGGCTCGATCAAGTGTCGAAGCTCTTCGGCAGTTTCGCCGCGCT
>Ga0326727_10009447_pt1 | contig 23996 bp, 21 predicted proteins | sample MB2enrmetagenome_FD_207643 | JGI IMG/M metagenome (GOLD analysis project Ga0326727, IMG submission 207643) | Lab enriched peat soil microbial communities from McLean, Ithaca, NY, United States - MB29MY | ecosystem: Environmental > Terrestrial > Soil > Wetlands > Peat | place: USA: New York... | reverse complement strand
CTCGCCCCCGACGAGCAGACCGTCCTGGCGCTGCTGGAGCGCGGGATTTGGGTCCATCCGGGGTACTTCTTCGGGATGGCGGAGTCCGGCTGGCTGGTGGTGAGCCTGCTGGGATCCGAGGGGGAATTCAGTACCGGAGTAACCGGGCTGGTTAACTACTTGGAAACGCATCAGGGTAGTAACATTTCCGGGCTTCGTCCGTAAGCATTGCTTGAAACAGCGTTTCTTCGCGATTGAAAACAAACTAGTTGAAGAATTGTAAGTTTCCGGTCGCTGCGCGCGCCGATTCGGGCGCTCCTGCCGTTCCTCCTCCGGCTGAGCCGGTTGACACCTTTTGCTCCAGTCATCTATGCTTCGCCGCACGGAATGCTTTCAATTCAGGCAAGGAGCTAGGGGATGAACTTGGTCGCCACGATTCTCGGCGGGCTTGCGGCGGGCTTGTTTTGCGGGCTTGTGCCTTACGTGATCGGGTGGCAAAAAGGACAGCGGAAACAGGCCATCGTTGCCTTGCTGGTCTGCGGCTTCTGCGGCGTGATCCTGGGCGTCTGGCTGGCGCTGCCGGCAGCCATCATCTTCACGATTCTCATTCTGAAAAAGCCGGATGTGGCGGGAACCGCCACTGCGCAGATCGCAACTACAGTCCCGCCCCCGCCCCCGCCCCCGCCCCCACCGGCGCCCGAGGGCACCAAAGCCTGCGCCAAGTGTGGCGCGCGAAGCGAATCGACTGCACGCTCGTGCGGCTTCTGCGGCCATCCGTTCTCTGGCGACAGCTAATTGGGCGGCGCTTGAGGATTCTATCTTGTCCGCAGGAAAGGGTTGCTTGCGCGCTCCTGGCCGATGGTGGTTGCGGGGCCGTGGCCGGGCAGAACCTTGGTCTCGTCGGGCAGGGCCAGCAGGCGGGTCTCGATGGAGTCGATGATCTGCCGCGAGTTGCCGCCGGGCAGGTCGGTGCGGCCGATGCTCCCGGCAAACAGCGTGTCGCCGGCAATGACCATCTTGAGCGGGGCAAAGTGGAGGCAGATCGAGCCCTGGGTGTGGCCGGGAGTATGGAGCACCTGGGCGGGGTAGCGTTCCAGGCCCACGCGCAGGCCGTCGGTCAGCGAGGCGTCGGGCGCAGCGGTCTCAGGCGTTTCCAAGCCCAGCCAGCCGGCCTGCATGGCCATCATCTTGAGCAGCGGCAGGTCGTTCTCGTTCAGCAGGATGGGCGCGCCGGTGAGCCGCTTGAGCTTGAGTGCGCCGCCCACGTGGTCGATGTGGGCGTGGGTGACGAGAATCTGCTTCAGCTTGAGGCCGAGCGCGGTCAGGCGGCGGTGAATGCGGCTGACCTCGTCGCCGGGATCGATGACGATGGCCTCGCCGGCTTCCTCGTCGCCAAGGATGGTGCAGTTGCATGCGAGCGGGCCGACGGGAAAGGTCTCCAGGATCATGCTTCCATTCTATAGGCGCGGCTTCACTCCCAGGCTCTCCATCACTTCCAGGGCAAAGCGCGCTGAGACCGTGGCCGGGCCGCCGCCCATCTCGATGCCGACCTCGATGGCCTCAAGCAGCTCCTCAAAGGTCGCGCCATCGGCTGCCGCCTGTTCGATGTGCCACTGCATGCACGATTCGCAGTCTTTCACCACGGAGATTCCCACGGCAATCAACTCTTTTTGTTTCTTGGGCAGAGCGCCGTCGCAATAGGCCGCCTTTTCCATGGCCAGAAATCCGTCGTAAACCTTCGACCGGGCCGCCAGCAACTGCGCGTGAGCGCGCTTGCGCCGGGCGGCAATCTCTTCGAGCTTGTTCATGTCGCGCCGAAATCCCCTCGTTAGCTTGGAATACTCCCGATTCTACTTTCCAGCGGCGGGCTTGCGGAAGGTGAGCATGTACCATTCGCCGCTTCTCCCAGTTTGCAGATGGGTTTCCTGCATCTCGGGAGGCACCAGATCGATGGGCGCGCTAACCGGTTGCTTGCGATTCTTGTAGAGGTGGCCGCCGGGGCCTTTCTCATAAATCTGCTTCACGTGCTTCTCGGTTTCATCGGAGATGAGCAGCAGGCTGCCCGGCTTGGCCACGCGAATCATCTCGCGGATGGCCTTGGCGCGGTCGTTGAAGAAGTTGATTCCGCCCACGTGAAAGACCACGTCGAAGCTGGCGCCGGCGAAGGGCAGGCTCTCGGCATTGCCCAGGTAGAGATCGGCATCCATTCCCCAGCGGCGCAGGTTGGCCTGGCAGTTGCCCAGCATCTCAGGCGAGAGATCGAGGCCGGAGAGCTTTACGCGACGGGGCAGGTACTTGAAGTTGAGGCCGGTGCCCACCGAGGTTTCCAGTACCGAATCGCCGGGTTTGGCTTCAAGCAGACTCATGTAGCTGCGGAAGTACGCGTCCCGGTTGAAGCCCTTCAAAGCGATAAAGACGCGCTGGATGTCGTCGTAGAAACCGCCGATTACTTCATAGAGGCGGTTGTACTTGCCGTTGTCGCCGGTGAGGTCTTCGGGCTTGAGAAAGGTTGGGATTCCATTGCGCACCGGAAAGCGCTCGCCCGACGAGCTGACCAAGACTTCCCTGCGGCCTTCGCTCACCACATGCAACGGGCATCCCGTAAAGGGGCTTTGCAGCCGGGCAACGGCCTCAGGCCGCTCGGCCCAGGCTCTTTTCTTGTTTGGGTTGAAGAGCGCCCAGAGGCTCAGTACAAGAGATCCCCCCAGGCAAATCCAGACGAATATTGAGTCAACGGGCAATGTCGAGTGCTGCATAGCGCCGCTGTATAGGCGGAAAAGTTCGAAGCCGGCCGCAGCGATGAAGCCCGCGCTGAAGACGATGTTGGTAGCGCGGGATTCGCGGTTCCACAACCACAGAATCGTCGCTGCAAGCCAGGCGGCGATGAACGGCCGCACTCCGGCCAGCGGGACTGCGCCGATGTGCAGAGCCAGGGCGAGCGAAGGTATTGCCACTGCCGCCAGCGGAAATGGGAGCGTGGACACGAATCCCGGCAAACGCGGGCTCACGAGGCGATGGAAGGTGAAGGGCAGAACGCCAAGCACGGCGGCGAGCAGCATCCAGCCGATGTATTCGAGCGCGTGGACCGGGCCGGTCAGTGGAAAGCTGCGCCAGCCAAAGATCAGGGCGGGAATAAAGCTGATGACTATCATCCACAATAATCCGCGCCGTGGCTTTTGCGTGCCCACAAACCAGACGCCCAGGATGGGGCCGGTCCAGGCTCCCACTGGAGAGTAGAAGAAGCCGAGAACAAACAGGCTGGCGACAATCCAGGCTGCGATCTGCGAACTGCGGTTGGGACGAACTTCAGTTAGCATTTTGCGGTTCTCCTTTGCGTGCTTCTTACGGTTAATCTGGGCCGATTCGGTGAGGATGCAATAACAACGGCAAACGCAGGCCCTTCGACTGCGGTCGCCGCGGCGACCTGCGCTCCTGCCGCTCAGGCTGACTGCGTTGCGGGGGATGCGTCCGCCTCCATCGCAGCCAGCTCGGCCAGCGCCGATTCGCCCCACTCCAGCGCGGCGCGGGTCAGTGCCAGACCGAGTCCCAGAGTCAGCATCCAGTACGGCTTGTTTGGGTTATTCGATTGATACGCGCGCGCCATCTTCTCGATCCCTTCCAGCGTGGCGAGCATGCGGCGGTTTCGCTCATTGAGCTCGCGGACGTGCGCCTGCGCGACGCCCGGCGCTGCCTCCCGGCCAAAAAACAGCTTGAGCAGGAATTCATTGCGGGGCGGATCGTTCTGAAAAGGAAGGGCAAGCCACTCGCGAAGGCAGACGCGGCCGGCATTGGTCAGTGCGTACTCCTGGCGCGGCTTTTTGGGTGCCGAGACAGGCGTGCAAGCCTCGATCAGGCCTTCGGCTGCCAGCCGCTTCAGTGTGGGGTAGATCTGTCCGTAGCTCTCACTCCAGAAGCTGCCGAAGTTCTCTTCGATGGCCTTGTGAATCTCATAGCCAGAGCCCCGCGGCGCGATCGAGAGCATTCCAAGAATCACGTAGGTGGTACGGTTGCGGCTCATATAGTTACAAGATATATCTGTCAGATATTGTTGTCAAGAGAAATCTTCAAGAATCTTCCGTGGAGTTCGCACCAAACACAAAAACGGCAGGCCGTGGCGCCTGCCGTTCTCGTGCGCAGATCTGGGCGGAGGAAACTTCGTGGCCTATTTGCCGGGTTTGGCGGGCGCGGAGGCCGGCGCGGGCTTGGCGCCTTCCAGCACCGAGTGCGTACCGGAGGTGGTGCGCACGTACAGGACGGTCAGCAGGATAGAGGTACACATGAAGGCGATTGCCGAGTAGGTGGTGACCCGGGTGAGCCAGTTGGCCGCGGCGCGAGGGCCGAACGCGGTCTGCGAACCCTGGCCGCCGAATGCCCCTGCCAGGTCGGCCGAGCGGCCCTGCTGCAATAGAACGACGCCGATCAGGAAGAAGCACACCAGTATGTGCAGCACGACGACGATAGCAAAGAGAATATTCATCTTGAAAGCTGCTTTCCAGGTCAGTCCGCCCGCGGCGGACGAAAGAGAATTGGTGCGGAAGAGGGGACTTGAACCCCTATGCCTTTTGGGCGCCAGCACCTCAAGCTGGTGCGTCTGCCAATTTCGCCACCTCCGCGCCGGGGTGAACTCTACGAGTATAGCAAAGGACGAGTGGCTTGAGGAAGGTTCCGCCCGGCCGATGCGCGGCTGGCGGCGGTTCGCTCCGGTCAGTTCCCGGCGCCTGTTTTGGCGCGGGTCAGCACAATCTGCTGCTGGCCGGCTGTGTTCATCCTCAGGTAGAAGTCGCGCAAATAGAAGTAGTAGCCGGCATTGAGAACGGTTGAGTTGCGAATGAAGGTGCGCGTGACCTTGATCGAGCCGCCGTTCACTGAAGAGCGGATCGACATGGATGCGTGGTCGCCCCAGGAGATGTCGGCGGCATGCGGAGCGCCATCCAGGGTGACGCCCGCGGGGAGGCGGTAAGTAACCTCATCCTCCTCCATCGCGGAGTAGCGGAGATCGATCGGCGTTGTGCGAGTCTCCTGCTCCACAAACGGCTGCGCGCCGCGCGATGCGAAGAAAACCGCGGGCAGAATGAGACGCTTTCCGGTGACGGAGCCGAGGGTGCCCGAAAGCTTTGCGGTGGCGATGAGGTTCGAGTCGTAGTTGTCGAGAGCCTCAAAGCCATCGAAATCGGCAGTTACCCCCTCGGGCAGGGTTCCGCGCATCCATTCGCTGAACTCCTTGATGACTTCATTGCGGTCTCTTTCTAGGGCAAGTTGACGCCAATAGAGAGCCTCCTGGCCGGTCATCGCCAGGCGCGCGCTTCCTTCGACCTTGCCATCCTCGCCTATCGTCAGGCCGGCCGCGCGTTGAAGATCGGAGGATTTGGCTGGACCGGCAGGAGTAATCGCAATCACTGCTTCCTTGTCCACGAGGAGGAATCCCGAGGCGAGTTCATGTTTCCAGTGCAAATTGCCGAAGGCGCACATCTTCTGTCCGGGATCGAGGAAGACCACTTTGCCATCGATCTGGACGGTCGCGATGTAGTCATCCAACTGGCTGGTAGAGAGGTAGGTGGGTTCAAAGATGGCGCGGTCTCGATCGACCACCTGCATGGGCCAGGCCTTCAAGCCCGCGGCCCGCGCCAGGGCGACATAGAGCAAAGCAATTTCGTCGCCCGATCCGCTCTGTTGCCTCCAGACGTCGGCAGCGTCCTTGTTGCCTTTGGAATCCCGGCCGCTGTGGCCGGTGGGTGAGGAAGCTCCGATGAAGTCCCGGTTTTCGATCTTCATGACCGCTGCGTAAATCTTGCGCGCCATCGTCTCCTCGGAGTCCCCGGCTGAGACCATCTCGGAGACCGCTCTCTTCAGCGCCGGGGATGGAGCCGTAAAGCGGTCGGCATCCCTCGCCCAGAGCTTGCCCTCCTTGTCCCAGAAGTCGGCTTGGCTGAGGGCGCTTGTGTAGTAGAAGAAGACCCTCCATCGAGTCGCATTGAGAGGCGGCATCCAGTCATCGTCGGGCAAGGCCGGGATGTCGGTCAGATCGAGAGTATAGCGGTGCAAGCTGTCGCAGATTAACTGCCCGCCGGGTCCCAGGCGTGCGGTGTACATCAGGCCGCTCTGGACCTCCCCGCGGCTGTTGGTAATCTCGTGACCACCTTTGAGGTCCGGGTTGAAGAAGTAATGGGCTTTGTGGACGAAGTAGGGCTGCTGGATGATCCACTCCGGGGAGCGGACGGCGGCGTCGCTATAACGGATCTGGAGCCGGTACTCCAGGATGCTGCCCACCTCCACGCCGGGCAGGGTGAAGACCTTTCGATTGAACTGCTGCCCTCCACCTTTGAAATCCACCAGATCGGAGGGCTTGGCGGTCAAGGGAATCACGGTTCCGTCGGGATGAATGGTGCGCCCCTCGATGGCGGCTACCTTGTAGTTGCCGCGCTCATAGGGGATTTGCACGGTGGCCAGCTCCTTGCCCTTCTCAGTCAGCACCTTGATGCGCGCATACAAGGAATGAAAATGGAGCAGATCGTCGGTTCTCTCTTCGCGAAAGAGGTAGACAGCGGGGGCCCCAGGCGCTTTTGGATCGGCTGTCATCTTCAGCTCTTCCTGGGTGGGCTCCTGAAACTGCGCGCAGAGAGGGGCGGGGAGGGCCGCCGCGAGAATAAGTGCATGGAGCAGGCGGATGCAGCTTCGCATGAGTTCTCCCCTCTTGGATGGTTGCAAGAAGTCTATCGCAAAGCGGGGCCAGAATGCATTGGACGCGCTGGAAGCGGAAGGAATGCGTCAAGGTCGAAATCCATCGCTCCGCAGGGGCGGAACAAACCCCAATCGCGCCCTCGATCCCTATTCATGCAATCGCCGTGGAAGATCAGCCGGGGAAGAGCCGCTTGTCCCATGCGACCGGCTCGAGCAGGGAGTGGGCGATGCGGTCGAAGCGCGGATGAACGGGGTTGAGCAGGACGTTGTGTTCGCAGCCCTGCGTAACGAGCGATGGAACCAGCAGGACGGCGGTGCGGGCTTCGGCAAGCCATCGGTCGCCGAATGCGCGGCTGGCCGCCTGTTCAGGAGCATCCCAACCGGCAAGTTCAGATGGAGAAAGCCGTTCGACCTCCAAGTCGCTGGGAATCTCAATTGTGATAACAGCATGAGCGCGGGGCAGCCGGTTGAGGTTGGCGTGGACGAGGATCTCCAGAATCGCGCCGGCGTAGGTTTCCGCGGCATAGATAACACTGCGGCCAGGTGAGTTCCACCGTCCGCCGCAGAGCAGGGCGCCCGTGCCGTCAAAGAGCGGGAAGCGGGCGTCGCCGATGAGGAAGCAGCGCATAGACTGTGGATTCAGGCGGGAATGCCGTAGAAGAGGCGATCAAGCAACTCTTCAGCGCGGCGCGCGCCCAACTCGGAGAGGGCGGCCTCGATGGGTGGCCGGTTCTCCAGCTCGGGGTGGGGTTTATTCAGCCATTCGCGGGCATCGTCGCGGTTGTCCCATACAAACTCCGCCATGGCGATTACCCTGGCAAGGCGCTCGGTGCGCTCACTTTCCACTGCAGTGAGCCGGGTTCGGCGTTTGTAGGTGGCCTCTGGAACAACGCGATAGAGGAGGGTGCGGACGTATCGAGAAGAAGAGCAGGCGCGAGCAAGTGTGAGCCGCAGCGCCTGTTTGGGCAGACCCGTGACAACGGCGGCTTCGAGATCCTGTGCGGAGAGAACACGGCTGCCGAGAATCGGGAAGCCGCCCATCACATCGGCGACAAGATTGGGCTGCATCATGGAATGCCTCCGGTATCAGTATAGCGCACTGTGGGTATCAAATGATACCAAGCGTGCGCTTCAGCCGAAACTCGCTCACCCCGCCAGCGGCTTCAATCGTATCTCTCGAAAACGATCTGCTTGCGATGCCAGCCAAAGCCGGCCAGCCGCTCGCGCACGCTTGCGACCATGAAGTTCAGCCCGCAGACGTAGGCGTAGATGTCGAAGTTCAGCTCCGGCGCCGGCTGTGTTGGATCGGGCGCGGGCACAAGCAGCGGCTGGCCCAGGCGGGCGGCGCGTTCCTCGACGATCCTGGCCACGTGATCCTGCACATAGCCGCGCAGGCCGCCCCAGCTCTCCTCGGCGCGGCTCAGCGTGGGCAGGTAGTGGAAGTTCGGCTTGCGCCTGGCCAGGGCCTCGAACTCCTCGCGGTAGTAGATATCGCTCTCGTAGCGCGTGCCGTAGACCAGCCAAATCTCCTTGCCCCCGCTCCGGTCCGGCCCATCGGCGGGGAACAGGCTTTGCAGGTAGCCGCGCATGGGCGCCACGCCCGTTCCGGTAGCGATCAGGATCGAGTCGGTAACCGGCTCCTTCAGCAGGAAGTGCCCGTGCGGCCCGTGAATCTGAATCGTGGCGCCCAGCGGCAGGTCGGGCAGGTCGGCCAGGTGATTGGAGAAGAACCCCTCCTCGACGCGGTTCACGCACAGCTCGAAGCGGTTGCCGTTGGCCGCCGATGCCATCGAGTAGGCGCGGGTCTGCAGCTTGCCGTTGGCGTCCTCGGCCACCGCGGAGACAAACTGCCCGGCGGCATACGGGAAGCTCTCAAGCTCGTCGATGACAAACACGAAGTGGTAGCACTGCGCCACTTCGGAGATGCACTCCTTCGCTTCAAGACGTGCGTTATAGAGTTGTCGCGCCAAGGCAGTTCTCGCTGGGGAAGAGATAGCGCCCGCAAGACGGGCTGTGTGCAGTATCGCCAGAGGAGCGGCATGGTGGCAAGCCGTAGGCCTCCGTTTGGGCTACTGATTCTGCGCCGGGCACACGCTTTCGCCGGTATGCTCCTCGAAGAACCGGTGAAAGGATGGGGGCACGGCGTGCTCGCGGCTAGAATGGCCAAACGCGGCGACGCGGTCCCGCATCCCACGCCCACTGACCTTGCCCCTTGGCTTCGGCTCAGACCGGTCCGGCCATTATGGAGCGATGCCGTCCAGCTTCTCCTGGTATTGGACGATCTGCTTGAGCACGTCGTAGGACATCCCGCCGAGAGGAACCTGGCGGCCGTTGACCATAAGCGTGGGCGTCTGGTTGATATCGAGATCCTGGGCCAGTTTGACCGATGCGCGGACCTGGGCAACAACTGCGGGAGTCGCGGCGCAGGCGGCGATCTTCGCCGGATCAAGCCCGGCCTTGACCACGGCGCTGTTCAGGGTCAAGGTGGCGCCATCCGCGGTAGCCAGCCCGTCCTGGCCATCGTAGACGGCGGCCGCGAAGGTGAAGAAGGCGTTGCTGCCGCCCTCCTTGCCCACGCAAATGCCGTAGGCGGCCGCGTTGGCGGCCGCCGGGTGCTGCGGCAACGGAAGGTTCTGATAGACGATGCGAGCCTTGGGAAAATCCACCGCCAGCTTGTCCATATTGGCCTGGACCTCTTTGCAATGCGGGCACTGAAAGTCGGCAAACTCCACCAGCTCCAGGTCTTTCATCGCCGAGCCGCGATAGAAGCCGTCGGCGCGCTGCTGAAGCTGTGCGCGATACTCCGCGAACGGATGCTCGCCAAAGGGCACGATATCATTGTCGGCGAAGATGTGCTTGCCGTCGGGGAGCGTAAAGAACTCGGCAGTCATGGGTTTCTGCTTGCCCGTCCTATCTCCCGCAAGAATGAGGACTTTGCTGATGCCCTCGACCGGAGTCTTTTGGATGGACCACACCTGCCACATGCGGGTGTCGTCGTAGCCCCAGAGGACACGCAGGAATGCATCGACGGCTTCCTTGGTGGGAGTTGCGGCGGTGAAGTTGGCAGGATCGGGCTTGGGAAAGATGGGCGCCGCGGCGGGCGCGGGCGCCGGCGGGGCGGCGGACGAATCCTGGGCGGGCGCGGGCGGCACCTGCTGTTGGGCAGAGGCCTCAAATACGAGTAACGAAAGCGCGACCAGCGCAGTAACGCCGGCAAGACGGATCGACAGACGGATCAAGCTGATTCTCCTTAAGCTGCGGGAAGACTCCCCACTTCTAGCTTATACCTGAACTTTGACGGCGATGGGAAACCTGCGCCCCATGCCAAACGATTTGGAGGTGACCTTCAGCACCGGCGCGGCCTGCTGGCGCTTGTACTCCGAGCGCTCCACCAGGCGCACAACCTGTTGGACGAGTTGGAGCGAGAATCCGTGTGCCTGGGCGATCCGCTCCGGGGTTTCGTAGCGCTCCACATAGGCTTCCAGGATGGGGTCCAGAACCTCGTAAGGCGGCAGCGAATCGGTGTCCTTCTGGTTGGGGCGCAGCTCGGCCGAGGGCGGCTTTTCCAGGATGGCCCTGGGAATCACCTCGCCGGCGCGGTTCAGCCAGCGGCAGACCGCATAGACGCGGGTCTTCACCAGGTCTCCGATCACCGCCAGCGCGCCCACCATGTCGCCGTAGAGAGTGCAGTACCCAACCGCCATCTCCGATTTGTTGCCGGTCGTCAGTACCAGCGCCGAGAACTTGTTGGAGAGCGCCATCAGCAGCCCGCCGCGTATCCGCGCCTGGATGTTCTCTTCAGTGGCGTCGGCAGGCAGGCCGGCAAAGAGCGGCTCGAGCGCGCGGCTGTACTCGCTGAACAGACCGCCGATTCCGATCAGCTCAAAACGTATGCCGAGATTGGCGGCCAGCCGGCGGCTGTCGTCGATGGAGCCCGCCGACGAGTATGGGCCGGGCATTCCAACGCCCAGCACGTTCCCGGCGCCCAGCGCCTCTGTGGCGATGCAGGCCACCAGCGCGGAGTCGATTCCCCCGCTCAAACCTACGAGAGCTTTGCGAAAGCCGCACTTGCGCACGTAATCGCGCGTGCCCAGAACCAGGGCCCGGTAGGCGGCCACGGTGTCGTCGTCCGCGGCAGGCGCCGGCGTCTCCAGGACCGGCGCGTCGAAGGGATCGACCACCACCAGATCCTCCTCGAAGGAAGCGGCCTGGGCAATCAACTCTCCGCGCGCATTGAGGGCCAGTGAGGAGCCGTCGAAGATCAGGCTGTCGTTGCCGCCAACCTGGTTCGACATCAGTACCGGCACGCCGTCCCGCCGGGCGATGGCCGCCAGCATCTCGCGGCGAATGGCGCGCTTCCCGTGCCAGAAAGGCGACGAGGAGATGTTGATATGCACGGCAGGCTGCTGGCGCATCAGCTCTTCCATGGGGTCGATCTTGTACAGACGCCGCGGCCAGAAGTTCTTGTCGTTCCATGCGTCCTCGCAGATGGTCACGGCCAGCCGCACGCCGTCCAGTTCCACCACTTGTTGCGGCCGCGAGGGCGCGAAGTAGCGCTGCTCGTCGAAGACGTCGTAGAACGGCAGCAGCCGCTTGTGCTGTTCGAGCACCAGGCGCCCTCGATCCAGCAGCACGGCGGCGTTCACGGCTGGCTTTCCGCTCTCGCCTTCCGCCGCCAAAGCCACGCCGGCCAGCACAGCGGTGGGCAAGTCGCGAATTGCCTCGGCCAGCTCGTCGACCGCCGCGCGGCAGCGCGCCAGGAAGCTGGGTTTTTCAAGGAAGTCGGCTGGAGGATAGCCGCAGATGACCAGCTCCGAGAAGACCGTCAGCCGCGCGCCCAGCCCGGCCGCCCGCCGGCTGGCGGCAACGATTCTTTCCAGGTTTCCGCTGAAATCCCCGACGGTGGGATTGATCTGGGCCAGTGCAATCTTCACACCTTCAGTTTAATCCCGTGCAGCAGTCAGCTCCTAGCTGCCAGCTTGTCCTTACCGCATCGCCACTCGTTGCCCGTCCGTGAATCCCGTGGACGCTGTGGCAGCCGAATTGCCCCTGGCGGACCTTTGCGCGCACTTCTTTGCAGGTTTACTTTCGGCCATCGCGTCCCCTCAATCTATGGATTGAATCGCCCGCGAGGCCTGCAGGCGGCGCCAGAAGAAGTACGAGGCTGCCCATAGCATACTGGTAAGTGTCGATGGGACAAACGCCAGCAGGCGATCGCTTATGGAGAGGTGGGCAATGATCGCCGAGATGAGGTTGATGGCGAAGCCGGCATAGGCCCACTCCTTGAGCCGCGCAGGGATCAGGGGGACCAGTAGCACGACGACGCCCACTAGCTTGGCCAATGAAAGCTCCCAGCGGAAATCGCCGTTGGGAAAGCCGAGGCGGGTAAATGCCTGCGCACCCTGTGGCAATAGCTCGTAGTAAGCGGTGAAGCTCATCTCCAGGCAAAAAAGCGCGGTGAAAATCCAAAAAGGGATCGTGGTGGCTTTAGGGACGGCGTGTCCGGCCACGAAGGCCGGCTTGTGCAGATTCGATTCCATGAGTTACCTCCTTCGACTCATGAATGCTGAGCCGCCATGAGGCGGCGAGTTGCGCCGTTTAGCTGTAGTTACGTTCCCGTGCCGGCCAGGACCACGCCGACCGTGCGCGCCAGGATCTTGAGATCCAGCCAGATGCTCCAGTTCTCGATGTAGGTAACATCGAGCGAGATATAGCTATCGAAGGAGGGGTCCTGGCGGGCCTGCACCTGCCACAAGCCGGTGATGCCGGGGGTTACGTCGAGACGGCGCAAATGGCTGAGCTTGTACTCGCGCACCTCGCTGGCCAGCGGCGGACGCGGGCCGACGATGCTCATGTCGCCGCGCAGAACATTGAAGAACTGGGGCAGTTCATCCAGCGAATACTTGCGCAGGAAGCGGCCCACACTGGTGATGCGCGGATCGTTGGAAACCTTGAAGAGCACGCCGTCGCGTTCGTTCATGTGCATCACGTCGGCGCGGCGCTTGTCCGCGTCGCGGACCATGGTGCGGAACTTGGTGCAGCGAAAGACACGGCCCTTTTTGCCGATGCGCTCGGAGAAGTACAGGATCGGCCCGTGGGAATCCAGCTTGACGGCGATGGCAACGGCCAGCAGCACCGGCGAAAGAACGACCAAAGCCAGGATGGAGAGCACGACATCGAGCCAGCGCTTCAAGAGCCGGCCTGCCTCGGGCACGCGCCCGCAATGCAGCGGAATGGTGGGAAACTGGCCAATGTACTCGATGGGATTGTCCCACGCCAAGCCGTCGTACATTTCGGGAATCACGCGCAGGTTCACGCCGTGGACGCGCGCCTGGTCGAGCACGTCCTGCACGATTCCGCGTTCACAGGGAGTGGTGAAGAATATCTCGTCTACAAACTGCTTGCGGGCGTGCAGGAAGAGCGTATCCAGCGTGCCCACCACATCGCCGCAGGCGGCCGTCAAGCGCGAAGCGGAACCGGGAGAGTCGATGAAACCCTTGAATGTGTAACCCAGATGCCGGATGCTGTCCAGGTGATGGCGCAGAGCGTGGGCCTCAGGCCCGGTGCCCACGATGAGCACATTGCGGGTACCCACTCCGCGGTCAAGCCGCCGGTGAATCACAATCCGGCAAACGAACCGGCGCAGACTGAGCGAGACCGTCACCACTCCCACCGTGCCCAGCACAATGCCGCGCGGAATGTCCTCGGCATGAATCAGGTAGAGCGTCCCGGTCAGCAGCAGGCCGGCGCTGAAACACGCCTGCACGCTCAGTCGTTGCTCATGAAGAAAACCGGCCAACCGGGCCGGCTCGTAGAGATGAAGCCGCCGGCTGATGACCATCAGGGTAATCGTAAATCCGCAAAAGAGCGCCAGCAAAATGCTCATCGATCGGCCATGAATGAGCGTGCCGCGCCAGAAGCCCTCCGCGCCCGCCACTGGCCCCGCATGAACCTCGTACAGCGTGGCCAGCACCGCGGCGCCGAAAACCGTGATCCCATCCAGGGTCATCCACAGCTTGGATGCGGCCCGTGAGCTGCGCCTGGAGTTTCCAGCCGCTCCGCCCGCCCATTCCGGGGAAGAGGAAACCGAAGCTGAAACTCCTTGCCAGAATTCCGATGTTGCCATATATGTTCCGCAGACCTCAAACGTTCAGGGGGAGGATGGGAACCAGCTTGCCCACCGATAACCCATGAAGGGGAAAACGACAATGTACCACTGAGAGCCGGGCAATTCCCTCTTGAACAATCCTCCTTGCCCCTGAGTTGCCTCTCACCGTGCAACCCGCTTCGCTGCCCGCAATGAACCCTCCTGGCCCGGTTGCGCCAGGTCATAGCTCTCACAGCTTACGTCACTTTTGTCCCGCGCCAGACAACCTGGAACCGGCGCCGAACATCCTTGGTTAACAGCAACCCCGACGTTGCTCCCAAGAAGATTCAACTCACCACAACCGAATGCGGCCCATGGTATGAAAGCAAAGAACAACCACCGCGCCCGGATAAACCGCCTTCGCTGGGATGAAAACCAGTAAGAACCAACCAATTATCCCGAACCGCGCCCGCCCGCGGTATCCCCAAATCGGGTGACTCTGTCTCCTGTAACGCGCTTATCTGGACCGGGGAAAAGCCTACAATTCAAGCATAGCCCGCGAGCGTATCTCGATGGCAAGAGAAATCGCATATCTCGCCGGTTACCAGATGATAAATCACTTATTCCGAAGGTAATACATAGGCGTCCAGCGTCAAGAACTGCTGAACATGAGCATCGGCCGAGGCCAGAAAACCCTGGAGCGGCCCGAAGAACCGCGCCCGGCCCCCATCGAGAAACAGCACGCGGTCGGCGAGCCGCTCGGCAAACCGCATATCGTGAGTCACCACGATGCTGGTAAACCCAAGCTGCCGCTTCAGACGCTGGATCAGGTCTCCCAGGCGGCGCGCGATAATCGGGTCCACCATCGTGGTTGGTTCGTCGTAAAGCACCACCTCGGGCTGCGCCGCCAGCGCGCGGGCGATGGCCACAGCCCGCTTGCGTCCGGTGGAGAGGCTGGCGGGAAACGCCTCCGCCACGTCCTCCGCGCCCACCAAACCGATCAGGCTATCCACGATCTCGCGCACCTGCTCCTCGGAGAGGCCTCCGCGCTCGCGCAGCGGAAAGGCCACGTTCTCGCGCACGCTCAGGGAATCGAAGAGAGCGCCGTTCTGGAAGACCATGGTCACGCGCTTGCGAATGGCCTGCATCTCGCTCTCGCTCATGCCGGTAATCTCCTGGCCCTCCACGCGGATGGAGCCGGAATCCGGCTTGAGAAAGCCCATCAGCATGCGCAGGGCCACCGACTTGCCCACACCGCTGCGGCCCAGAATGCACAGCGTCTGGCCGCGATCGACGGAGAAGCTCACGTCCTCCAGAACCGCCCGGCCATCGAACGAGATGCCCACGTGGCTGAAGGCGATCATGGGTTCGGAGGCCTCCGCCGCGGTTGGCTCGGGCAGCTTCAGCTCTTCGGCGAGCACATCTCCCAGTGCCTCGGAGAACTCCGGATTGGGGGCGGAATCGAAGGTCGCCATGCAATCAGATTACGCGATGGCAGCCACGGTAGTATATTCTCGACAATCGAGGCGAAACATGGGTTTGGTATTCCAATCGCTGCCGGAAGATAGAGCTATTGTAAGAATAGGAAAGTTCATCGGCGTTGTTGCCGGCTTTTACACTCTTTGTTTGATCAGTTTCTTTGTATACCAAAGAAGTCTCTTGTACTTTCCAAGCCATACCTATGTGACCCAGCACGATGCGGGCGCGAACGCATCTTTTAAGGAGATTTCCGTAAGAACTGCAGACGGGATCGACTTGAAGGCCTGGTACGCTCCGGCAACGAGCAAGCCCTTTACTTTCGTCTTCTTTCACGGCAATGGCGATAGTTTGTACGGCGCGTCGCATATCGCCGATCCTTATATTGCCGCGGGGTATGGATTTCTGATTGCCGAGTATCGCGGATACAGCGGGTTGCCGGGCAAGCCGACGGAGGCCGGCCTTTATGCCGACGCGCGGGCCTATATCAAGAGTCTGCTGGCGCAAGGCGTAAGAAGCGAAGACATCATTCTTTTCGGGCACTCCCTGGGAGCGGGCGTAGCCGTGCAGATGGCCGAGGAATTCCATGTCGGCGGGGTCATGCTTCTGGCTCCCTTTCTGTCGGTTCCAGAGATGGCGCAACGGGAGTTTCCGTATTTTCCAGCGAAGTATCTTGCCCTGGACCGTTTCGAAAACGTCGAAAAGATGAAGAACATCCACGCGCCTCTTCTGGTTGTGAATGGCGCCAATGACCAGGTGGTTCCTCCCGCCCAGGGAAGACAGCTATACGAGATGGCAAACGAGCCCCGGCAATTCCATTCACTTCCCGATCGCGGTCACAACGATCTCTTTGACGATTCCGCCGTCCTCGCCTTGGATTGGACAAAACGACTCCGGACAAAAGACTGAGAAACCGGCGAATCTTATCCTCCTGCCTCCTCCAAAAAGCGAATCAGCGACTCGATCCCCAGCTCGAAGTTCTTCAGATGAAACTTCTCGTTGGGAGCATGCAGGTTGTCGTCGGGCAGGCCGAAGCCCATCATCACGCTGGGCAGGCCCAGGCAGCGGGCGAAATCGCCGACGATGGGGATGGAGCCGCCGGAGCGGATGAAGACCGTCTCGCGGCCCCAGACCTCCTTGAGCGCGCGCGTTGCCGCCTGGATGTAGGGATTGTCGACGGGAATCAGGCAGGGGTCGCCGGAGTGAATCAGCCGCACCTCGACATCCACGCCGGGGGGCGCAACCCGCTCCACGCAGCTCTTGTACTGGGCGAAGGAGTTCGCCGGCGTCATCCCCGGAACCAGGCGCATGGAGACCTTGGCCAGCGCCTTGGCGGGAATCACCGTCTTGGCGCCCGCTCCGGTAAAGCCGCCGGGAATGCCATGCACATCCAGCGTGGGCCGCGCCCAGGTGCGCTCCAGCACGCTGTAGCCGGGCTCGCCCACCAGTTGCCGCGCCCCCACCTCTTTGATCCGGTACTCTTCCTCGTCGAAGGGCAGGCTGCGCCAGGCCGCCAGCTCCTCGGGGCTGGGAGGGACGATGCCGTCGTAGAAGCCGGGAATCAGGATGCGGCCGTCCTCGTCCTTGAGGCGGGCCAGTATCTGCGCGATGGCGACGAAGGGATTGGGCGCCGCGCCGCCGTATATGCCGGAATGCAGATCGCTTCGCGCGCCGCGCACCTCCAGCTCGGTATAGATCATGCCCCGCAGCCCAACGCAAAGGGTGGGCAGGCCGGGCGCAAACATTTCTGTATCCGAGACCAGGGCAAAGTCCGCCGCAAGCTCCGGCGGTTTGGAGGCGACGAAGCGGGCAATCCCCTCCCCGCCAACCTCTTCCTCCCCCTCGAAGAGCACGCGCGCGTTCAACGGCAGCCGGCCCCGCGCCCCCAGCAGCGACTCCAGCGCCTTGATCTGCGCCCATACCTGCCCTTTGTCGTCCACCGCGCCGCGCGCGTAGAGGTTGCCATCGCGCTCCGTGGGTTCGAAGGGCGGCGACAGCCACTCGTCCAGGGGATCGGGCGGCTGAACGTCGTAATGTCCATAGATCAGCACCGTCGGCTTGCCCTCGGTATGCAGCCAGTCGGCGTAGACCAGAGGATGGCCTTCGGTCTCGATCAGCCGCGCGTTTTCCATTCCGATGCGCTGGAGTTCCGCGGCCAATTCCTCGGCGGCGCTGCGGCAGTCGCCCTTGTGCTCGGGCAGCGTGGAGACGGAAGGGATGCGCAGCAAGGCCTTCAACTCATCGAGGAAGCGGGGGTGGTTGCGGCGGGCATAATCGACGGCGGACGAAGGCATGGGCGCGCTCCGGAGGAAAGATTTGACCAAGGGGAGTATAGCCGGTTGCCTCGGGTAGCGGCTTGCGGCACTGGAGGCGGCGCTGCCGTCCGGCGTGGCTGAAGCCCGGCTCGCGACGAAGTAAGGACCGGCTGAGGGCTCCGGGTCTCCTCCGCGGCGGCGGAGGAGACCCGAGGCGCCCGGTAAAGCTGTATTTCGAGAATTGTGAGGCATTTCTCCCTCGCTGCTCGCAATATGTATAGGGAGAAGAGCAAGAGACGGTCCCTCCCCCCATGACTCATGGCGCCTCGGGTTGCTGACATGCCGGCCTGCCTGTGCACGCGCGGCAGAAATGACTCAACTAGAAATGGAGAATGGTTTCATGAATAACATCCGCACAGCACTTCTTGCAGTCTGCCTGGGAATGCTCGCCAGCATTCCTGCTCACGCGCAGTATGACAGCTTCAGCGAAGGCCCGGGATCGCTTGCCTCGAACACGGCGGGGGCCTACGACTCCGCCTTCGGCGTCGATTCGATGTATTCCAACAATGAGGGCGAAGGCAACGCCGCCATCGGTACGTTCTCGCTCTACGAAAACACCAACGGCAGCTATAATACGGCCGCCGGTTCCTGGTCGCTCTATGGAAACAACGGAAGTTACAACACGGGCGCGGGCACGATGTCACTTTATCAAAGCACCGGCGACTACAACACGGCGAGCGGTTACGCGGCGCTATACAGCAACCAGGGCGGAGGGAGCAACACGGCCGTTGGTTCCTATGCGCTTATTGATAACACTACGGGGAGCAATAATATCGCCATTGGGAGCTGGGCTGGGTACAGCCTTTCAAACAACTCCAGCAACAACATCGACATCGCCAACGATGGATCGGCAAGCGACAGCGGCGTCATCCGCATCGGCAGCAACGGCAACCAGTCGGCCTTCTATGTCGGCGGGGTTCGAGGTGTGAAGACGGGAGTCAAGGATGCCATTGAGGTGATGATCGACCAGAATGGTCAGCTGGGCACCGTCAACTCCTCCATCCGCTTCAAGGAGGATGTGCGCGACATGGCCGCCGCCAGCGACGGGCTCATGCGCCTGCGCCCGGTTACCTTTCGCTACAAGCAGCCCTACGCCGACGGCTCCAAGCCCATCGACTACGGCCTCATCGCCGAAGAGGTTGCCGAGGTCTATCCCGACCTGGTGGTCAGGGACGCGGACGGCCAGATTCAGACCGTGCAATATCAAAAGCTGACCCCGATGCTGCTGAACGAGGTGCAGAAGGAGCATCGGCTCCTGGAGCAGCAGGCGAAGACCATCGGTTTGCTGGAAGAAACCGTTCAGCGGCAAGAGAAGTCCGCCGCAGACCAGACGGAGACCGTTCAGCAGCTCGAAAAGCGGCTCGCGGCATTGGAGGCGGCGCAATCTTCCGCAACCGCGATCGAGAGCCGGCTTGAGAAGCATTAAAAGACGAAGAACCGTGAGGCGTTTTTGCTTTGCCGCCCGCCATACCGGTTGAAGAAAGAAGGCGGGAGATTCCCTCCTTTTGTCTTCGATGATCCGCCGGCTCATTGCGCCGGCGGAACAGAGGTGTAGAAAACGAGAGATGTATCTGGAGCGCCCACGATGTGTGTTCGCGCATAACGTTTCAAGCGAGATTAGCGATTCACCAAAGGAGAAATTACCTCATGATCGGCATTCGTTCAGCAATACTCGCAGTGTGCCTGGGAATGCTCGGCGGCCTTGCGCTTCACGCGCAGATTAACTATGCCCAAGGCGATGACGCGCTTTCCAAGGACAACAATGGCACTTCGAATGAGGCCGTCGGTATTGGCCCTCTTGAGAACAACTACAACGGCAACAACAACTCGGCCTATGGGTTCGGCGCCCTGAACACAAACTACAACGGCAGCAACAACTCCGCCTTCGGTTCGGCCGCACTCATGGGAAACTACGATTCCAGCGACAACTCGGCCTTCGGCGCGTTTGCGCTGTATAACAACTCCTCCGGCGCCGAGAATGCGGCGTTCGGCTACAAGGCGCTTACTCAAGACTATGATGGCTGGTACAACTCGGCCTTCGGCAGTCAATCGCTCTATTCCAACATCATGGGCGTTGGCAACTCGGCCTTTGGCTATCAATCGCTTTATTCCGACGGTTCCGGGAACTACAACGTGGCCAGCGGTTACTATGCGCTTCAAGCCAACACCGGCGGCCATTACAACACGGCCGCCGGCGCTTTTGCGCTTGGCAACAACGCATTGGGGAACTACAACGTAGGCATTGGATACGCGGCAGGATACAACCTCTCGGCCGGAGCCACCAACAATATCGACATTCAGAGTTGGGGAGCGGCAGGCGACAACAACATTATCCGCATCGGGAATGGCACACATACAGCCTTCTATGCCGCCGGAGTCTTCGGAACGCTCACCAGCGGTGGCACTGAGGTGTACATCAACGGCGATGGTCTATTGGGCACGAAAAACTCCTCGATCCGCTTCAAGGAAGACGTGCACGACATGGCCGCCGCCAGCGACGGGCTCATGCGCCTGCGCCCGGTCACCTATCGCTACAAGCAGCCCTACGCCGACGGCTCCAAGCCCATCGACTACGGCCTCATCGCCGAAGAGGTTGCCAAGGTCTATCCCGACCTGGTGGTCAAGGGCGCAGACGGCCAGATTCAGACCGTCCAGTATCAAAAGCTGACCCCCATGCTGCTGAACGAGGTGCAGAAGGAGCATCGGCTCCTGGAGCAGCAGGCAGAGACCATCGAGAGGCAGGAAACAACCATCCAGAATCAGGCAGAAACTGTGCAGCAGTTGAAAGACCAGCTTGCGGCATTGCCGTTGCTTGAGAAGCGGCTTGCGGCATTGGAGGCGGCGCAGCCTTCCGCCACCACGCTTGAAACCCGGCTTGTGACGAAGTAATGACTGGAAGGGGATCCCAGGTCTCTCCGCGCGGCGGCCGAGACCTGGGGCACCCAGCGACAACGATCACCCACCCGGAAACGGGCATCGCCCCCTCGGAAAAAGGAGAATCAGCTTCATGAAGAACATCGGTATGGCAATTCTTGCAGTGTGCCTGGCAACGCTCGGCAGCATGGCCGCCCAAGCGCAAAGTAACACCAACACAGCTTTAGGCTCCGTTGCGTTTGGCCAGAATGGGAGCGGCATCGATGACACCGCCATTGGGATGTGGGCGCTCAGCATCAACTGGAGCGGCAGCGACAACACGGCCCTCGGTTACAATTCGCTCGACTTCAACATAGACGGATCGCTTAACACGGCTACCGGTTCCAATGCGTCTGTTTACAACGAGGAGGGCAATCAAAACACATCTGACGGGGCTTTTGCGCTTTACTTTAACACGAACAGCGATAACTCGGGTTTCGGTTATTCAGCGCTTTACAACACCACCAGCGGCTCCTATAACACGGCCCTGGGGGTCTGGGCCCTTGGCGCGAACCAATCCGGCTCCAATAACATCGGCATTGGAAACGAAGCCGGTTCCTCCAACCCGGCGGGCGCCAGTAACAACATCGACATTGGCAGCCGGGGAGGAGCAAGCGACAGCGGCGCCATCCGCATTGGAACTCCAGGCACCCAGAAGGCCTTCTTCGTGGCCGGTGTGCGCGGAGTGACCACGGGAGCCAAGGATGCCATTGAGGTCATGATCGACGAAAACGGCCAACTGGGCACTGTGAACTCCTCGATCCGCTTCAAGGAGGATGTGCGCGACATGGCCGCCGCCAGCGACGGGCTCATGCGCCTGCGCCCGGTTACCTACCGCTACAAGCAGCCCTATGCCGACGGCTCCAAGCCCATCGACTACGGCCTCATCGCCGAAGAGGTTGCCGAGGTCTATCCCGACCTGGTGGTCAAAAACGCGGACGGCCAAATTCAGACCGTCCAGTATCAGAAGCTGACTCCCATGCTTTTGAACGAGGTGCAAAAGGAGCACAAGCTGCTGGAGCAGCAGGAGAAGACCATCGAGCAGCAGTCTGAAACCATTCAGCGCCAGGAACAATCCGCCGCGCAGCAGGCAGAGACCATTCAGCGGTTGGAGAAGCAACTCTCGGCATTGCCCTTGCTGGAAAAGCGGCTTGCGGCATTGGAGGCGGCGCAACCTTCCTCCACCATGCTCGAAAGCCGGCTTGAGACAAAATGACCTAGAATTGTGAGGCATTTCTCCCCTACCGCTCGCAATACCCAGTGAAGGGGAAGAACCAGGCCTTTCCCCTTGGTTCTGACGCACCGCTGTTTATGGCGCCGGCGCGGGACATGGCGTTGAAGACAACGGTGCGCTTCCGAGCAGCCCCGAAGGGTGCTCCCACGTGGCCCACGGCAGGTATCGCCCAACTAGAAGAGGAGAATTGGTTTCATGAGAAACATCCGTATCGCAATGCTTGCAGTGTGCATCGGCACTTTCGGCGGTCTTGCGCTCCAGGCGCAAGGAAACACCTCCTACGGCAGCGGCGCGCTTCCAAACCAAACCGGCGGGTCAAACTCGGCTTTTGGCTTCCAAGCGCTTAATTCCAACACCACCGGCTCGAACAACACTGCCACCGGCGCCCTCGCGCTTCAATCCAACACCACCGGCTTTGAAAACACTGCCACCGGCTATGAGGCGCTCAATCTAAACACCACTGGCTATTTCAACACGGCCACCGGCTTCTTCACGCTCCAAGCCAACACCAGCGGCGCGTTCAACACGGCCACGGGGCCTTCGGCGCTGGCTGACAACACCACAGGGTACTACAACGTGGCCAACGGCTACGCCGCGCTCTCTTCCAACACCAGCGGAGGCGGGAATACGGCCATGGGTCCTTGGGCGCTCGGTTCCATCACAACAGGGAGCGAGAACGTCGGCATTGGATATGCGGCCGGATACCACCTTCCCGCCGGAGTCAGCAACAACATCGATATCGGCAATGAGGGATCGGCAAGCGACAATAACCCCACCATCCGCATCGGAACTCTCGGCAAGCAGCAAGCCTTCTATGTCGCCGGTGTATTCGGCGTAGCCACCGGGCTCAGCAATGCTACGGAAGTGATGATCGACAGCAACGGTCAACTCGGCGTAAAAAACTCCTCCATCCGCTTCAAGGAAGACGTGCGCGATATGGCCGCCGCCAGCGACGGGCTCATGCGCCTGCGCCCGGTCACCTATCGCTACAAGCAGCCCTACGCCGACGGCTCCAAGCCCATCGACTACGGCCTGATCGCCGAAGAGGTCGCCGAGGTCTATCCGGACTTGGTGGTCAAGGATGCGGACGGCCAGATTCAGACCGTGCAATATCAGAAGCTGACTCCCATGCTGCTGAATGAGGTGCAGAAGGAGCACAAGCTGCTGGAAGAGCAGGAGGCCACCATCGGCAAGCAGGGGGCCACGATTGAGCTGCTGGAGAAGCGGCTTGCTGCATTGGAGGCGATGCTGCCTTCCGCCAAGGCTGAAGCCCAGCTAGCGGAGAAATAAGGATCGACCCTGAATTGGCTTTTCTGCCCCCTGTCCTTTCCGCGAGAGACGTGAAAAGGATGGGGCGCCCGGCTATAGCGAAACCAGGGTCGCCATATCCCAAAACCGCAGCGCTCAAGGCGACGCGACCAACAGGAAGCGGCGACCCTGCACAGGACCTTTCAGGACACAGCAACCCTGGATTCGCTCTAGGCTCACCGAGCTTCCCAGGTTTTCGCCGCAAGCTCCGCAACTTCGCCCGGCCGCGCATCCGGCCGGGCTTCCAGCAGCGGCAGGGCCACAGCCAGCACATCCTCGATGCGGCTGGCGTAGTGGATGGCGACGCCATCGATCAGCTCCGGCGTCAGGTCCTCCTCCACGTCCTGGCGGTTTTCAGCGGGCAGGATGATGGTTTGCACCCCGGCGCGGCGCGCGGCCAGAAACTTCTCCTTGATGCCGCCCACCGGCAGCACGTTGCCGCTGAGCGTGATTTCGCCGGTCATGGCGGTGAGCGGTCGCACCGGCGTATCGGTCAGCAGAGACGCCAGCACCGTGGCCATGGTCACGCCCGCCGAAGGGCCGTCCTTGGGAATGGCTCCGGCGGGCACGTGAATGTGCAGGTCCATCTCCTTGGTAAAGTCCTCGGCGAGGCCCAGCGAAGCCGCATTCGACCGCACCCAGGTGAGCGCGGCCTGCATCGACTCCTGCATCACCTCGCCAATCTGCCCGGTCATGGCGAAGTTGCCCTTGCCCTTCATCTTGTTGGCCTCGATGAAGAGAATGTCGCCGCCGGCCGGTGTCCAGGCCAGGCCGACAGCCACGCCGGGGCGCTTCACCCGCTCCGCGACTTCGGTTTCCACGCGCACCTGAATGCCGCCCAGGAACTCCTTGAGCACCTCGCGGGTCACCGTCAGCTTATCCGTCTTGCCCTCGACCACGCGCCGCGCCTCTTTGCGGCAGACCGTGCCCAGCATCTGCTCCAGCTTGCGCACCCCGGCCTCGCGCGTGTAGTGGCGCACAATGTAGCGCACCGCATCCTCGGGAA
>Ga0326727_10009446_pt1 | contig 23996 bp, 24 predicted proteins | sample MB2enrmetagenome_FD_207643 | JGI IMG/M metagenome (GOLD analysis project Ga0326727, IMG submission 207643) | Lab enriched peat soil microbial communities from McLean, Ithaca, NY, United States - MB29MY | ecosystem: Environmental > Terrestrial > Soil > Wetlands > Peat | place: USA: New York... | reverse complement strand
TTAACCCGGAAAAGAGGGCTACATCAAAAACCGCTTGACAGTAAGGAAATGATAAGAGAGAAAAGGAGTATCTAACCCACCACAATCAATAGAAAAAACAGGCTTTATTACGTACAGCTTGCCAGACGTCTCACTTATCACCGAGCCGGCAAAAACTGCATAAATGTTCTTCATATCCTCCCGGGGCCTTTGGGGGCAGGATGATGCCAGGTATCCAAGTTTAAAGAGGGTCAGATTGCCGAATCCAATTCTTTAAGCAACTGGGCCGCCTGGCGCTGGTCCTTCTCCAAATCTTTGGGGATAAGGGCGTGGTGGGGAGCAGAGAGCACCTTGGCCAATTCCTGACGGGCCTCTTCATTCCTTCCGAGGCGCATCATGGTTTGCGCCAGGAAAAGATGATTAGAGCTGTTCTCCGGAGCCAGGAGTACGGCTTGGGTGAGATGTTTCAGAGACTTCATCAAATCGCCCGGCCCCACCGGCGGACCAGGAACTAGATAATATAGACGACCCAGGGCCCGGTGAGGCCCGGCTTCATCATAGTGTTCGTCGAGGCTTAGGGCACGCCGGAACTCCTGGAGAATTTCCGGGATTAAGGCACGAGCGCCAATCATCCCTTTGCTGGCAGCCTCCCCGGCGAGATTCAACCCCAGCCAGTATGGACCCGACGGTTGTCCCGGCTCCTCCTGGGCCAACAACTTGGCATAAATCTGGCCCTTTTCAAAATAAGGCTTCCTGGCGGAATTATCCTTCTCCAGGAGATCTCCCAAGATGGCGCAAGTGCGAGTAAGCCTCAGGAGCAAAGGAGCTCGGTCGACCTGGGTTTCCGGGAGGAGTTTCTCATAGAGGGCCAAGGCTTGCTGCGCCTGGCTGACGGTGAGAGCCGGGTTTTGGAGGATGGCGTCAGCTTCGGCAAACCGGTCCTGGGCAGTAGCCACTGCCTGACCAGAGAGGAATAGAGTCAGAGTGAGCAGCGAAAGAAACCGAATAAAAAGGCAAACCACCATGACGGTACCTCACAATCCTCGGAGTTTATTGTTCACTAAATTTAGACCAAAGATGGGGGAAAAGCAATATCAACCGCAGGGAGCCTGATAATCAGCCTTTTGGAAGATAGCTTGCGAGGCTGTCGAAAAAGGTTTGAGTTTAGCTGATTTCCCTCCTTTGAATAAGTTCCCTCCCCAAAGTTAGTTGAGTCGCAAAAATCGCCTAACTTATCATAATTGCTGGATATTTATGTGATTTTACGCTAGTTTGGAAAAAACTAAGCAGAGACGGCATGTGGCTAAATTCAAGGCATACGATTATCGGCAAAGGTTGTTCCTGCCAGGGTCTTGGGAAGATCAGTTAATGCCCGGGACCTTGGAGTTCCCCCTCCACCCGCTGGGGGAAACTCGGCTGGATACCTCTGGTTACAGTATCGAAAAGATCACCAACTACGGCTTCACCTGAGCGAAAATACGGAGGGAGATGACTCTTAAAGGAGAAATTTCTCCTAATCCTTCCAAGACCCTTGAAAAAATCAAGCAGACTCCACCATGGCTATGTTATCTTCTGGTTAGCTAAAATTATGAAGGAACCTCAGGAGATCCAAGCATGAAAATCGTGGTCGTGCTGGGAAGTCCCCGGTTCGAGGGGAACTGCGCTATCCTGGCCCAAAAGGTGTGTGACGCGGTCGAGGCTCGGGGGGCCGAAGTTCGGAAGTTCTTGGCAAATAAAATGGATTTTAAAGCCTGTCAGGGGTGCGAATCCTGCAAGACGACCAGCGACCATTGTGTTTTGGAGGATGAACTCACGGAAGTTCTGGGGGCCATCAAGAAGGCCGACATTCTGGTATTGGCTTCTCCGGTTAATTGGGGGGACATCAGCGGGCGTTTGAAATGCTTCTTCGACCGGACCTATTCTTTCCTTAACCCGGACTCTTCCAGCCGGTTGCCAAGCGGCAAAAAAGCCGTACTTATCTTGCTCCAGGCCGAGCCGGACGAAGGCGAGGTCGACGACATATTTCCCCGTTATGAGCACTGGCTGAGGCTGTACGGCTTTTCCCCGATTTATCGGCTCAGGGCCACTGGCGTCAGATTCCCAGGGGATATAAAACGGCAGACTCGCATCCTCAAACAGGCCGCCGCCCTGGGTCGAGAGCTCGCGGCACCAGCGGCCTGAACGCCCTTGCGTCTCGATCGGTATCTGAATTATAGCTTGCCAAGCCCATACCCTATGGGGAGAAAGAGAAAATATCGGGATGAAACTGTTTGGCTGATCCTCAAAAACGTCTGGATCAAATGATCAGGATGCTGAGGAAGAAAGGGGGCCGACTTACCCCTCAGCGCTTGGCTATGCTGAGGATTATAGCTAAGAGCGAAGGACACCCGAGTGCGGAACAGATTTATGAACAGATAAAAGCTGATTTCCCTACCACCAGCCCGGCCACAATATATAAGACCTTAAGCCTGCTAAAGGATATGGGCGAGGTTTTGGAACTTACCTTTGCCAGCGTGGGCAGCCGCTATGATGGCAATAAACCATACCCGCATCCCCATGTTATTTGCACCAAGTGCAGCCAAATCCTTGATCCCGAGTTTCCGGCCATGGATGAGCTCGCTAAAGAAATGGCCCATCAGACCGGATATGAAATCACCCATCACCAGTTAAACTTTTTCGGCCTTTGCCCAAGATGCCAGAAGGAAGGGCAATCGGTTGAAAACTAGGAGGTAGGAAAAATGGCAAAGAATAGGCTAAATCCTGAGCCATGATCCTTTAATGTTGATCCGAAAGGAGGGCTGAAAATGGAATCGAGGATAAAATGGTTAATGTTGCCGCCTGCGGGTTTGTTCTTCGCTATAGCCTTAATCTTGGCAACCGCCTCTTCCCAGGAAGCGGTCGAGAAGAAAGAACCGCCTACAAGTTACGCCCCCGTAGTCATCAAAGAGCCTTTTGCCACTACCATGGCCCGTATGAAGGCAGAAAAGCCCAAAATCATGGAGCGGCAAATGGAGCTCTTGAAGCGGCGTTATGACCTGGAGAACCGCCCGGCCAAAGGGGTCACCATGACTCGGGGCAAGCCCGTCCAGGAGGGGGTGAGGGTGAAGCTCGCTTCGGGGGCGACTTGGGAGAAGCTGGCTGCCATGAGCCCGGAGGAGATCAAGGAAAAGGGCCTGTGGCCGGCGGGCTTCTTGCCGCTGCCCCATCCCAATCATAAAGAAGGCGGCATGCTCTTCCCCAAATTCATGATCGAAGAGATGAAAAAACAGGAGGGCCGGGATCTGACCCGCTTCGACCTCGATTTCGACCTGCCGGACCACTTCCTGCCGGAGTTCCCGCCGGCCATTTTTCTCACCACCCGCCCAGACCTGGGGGACGTATCCCAGGGCAAGCTGGTGACCCGGATGAACTACTACGAGCTCTTTAACGGCATCCTGAATCCTAAGCAGTTGGAGGGCCTGCGCCTGCTGGTGACGCCCTTCATGCAGCAGCAGTTCAACCAGACCGAGGACCGGCGTTCCGAGCTGCCCAGCCAGGGGGTAGCCTGCTTCGACTGCCACGTCAACGGCCATGCCAACGGCGCCACTCATCTGGTGGGGGATATCCGTCCCCAGGAGTTCCGCCACCGCCTTAAGACCCCCACCCTGCGTGGAGTCAATATCCAGCGGCTCTTCGGCTCGCAGCGGGCTTTGAAGTCGGTGGAGGACTTCACCGAATTCGAGCAGCGGGCCGCCTACTTCGACGGCGATCCGGTCATTGCTACCAAGAAGGGGGTGAACATCCTGGAGCGGGGCAGCCAGGTCCAGGATATGGCGGAGGTCCAGGAGTTGTTTGACTTTCCCCCGGCCCCCAAGCTCAATATCTACGGCCGGCTGGACCCGGACAAGGCCAGCAAGGAAGAAATGGCAGGCCAGGAAGTCTTTTTTGGCAAGGCCCAGTGCGCCGCCTGCCATGTGCCGCCGTATTACACCGACAATCTGATGCACAATCTGCGCACCGAACGCTTCTTCAAGCCCCAGATGGTCAACGGACGCATGGCCAGTCAGGACGGCCCCATCAAGACCTTTCCCCTGCGGGGCATCAAGGAATCGCCCCCGTATCTGCATGATGGACGCCTATTGACCCTGGATGATGTGGTGGAATTTTTTAACCTGGTACAGGGCCTGAAGCTGAGCGATCAAGAGAAGAAGGACTTGGTGGCCTTTATGCGGGCCTTATAAGCTGAAGATGCTACCCACGATACAATTTTTTCAATAAGGGAACAATATCCAGCAAAACTCGAAACCTAAGAGGAGTCCTCCATGGAGTTGAAGCTGTTTCGCTGCCGGATTTGCGGCGATCCTTATCTGGGAAGTGAGCCGCCCAGCTACTGCCCCTTCTGCGGGGCGCCTCAGAAATATATGGTGCCCGCCGATGAGTATGTGGACCGCAACGATGTCCCTAACCTCAGCGCCCGCTCCCGGGCCAACCTGGAAAAGGCTTTGGACCTGGAGGTGAGAAACGCGGCCTTTTATATGTGCGCCTCCGATTGTGCCCAGGACTCCGTGGCCAAGGCGATGTTCAAGGCCTTGTGGCGCACGGAGGCGGAGCACGCTTCCCTTATTTGCAAAATTCTCAAGGTGCCTAAACCGGAGATAAAGCCCGACGACAAGGCCTGCCTGAGGGATCCTAAAGCTAACTTCGGGGCGGCCCACGGACGGGAAGAACGGGCCGTAGCCTTCTATAGCCAATCGGCCAAGGAAGCCACCGAAGACCGGGTCAAGGAGGTCTTCGCCGCCCTGACGGAAGTAGAGGGCTACCACATCGTCTTGTCGCAGACCAGGAAATAAGGGTTTCTTTCGGATCAACCTGCCAACAGAAATGGGGAAGGCTCAACTGCTTGCCCCATTTAATACTAAGTTGTCCTTCGTCTCGGACCAAGAATAAAACCGGACAGTGATCTTCGGGGTCCCGGGGGTCCAGTCTTTTCGCAATTATTTCAGGGAGTTTTTTTAAAAGCCTCCTTCTCCTGCTTATCGGCCTTAAGGTGGAACGGCCGGGGTCCCAGTTTCCGCCAGCCCTGTCGTTTAAGCAGCCTATAGACCATGGTCTTATGGACTTTGTGGCCGAGCTGGCTTTCCAAGGCCCCCTTGATCTCTGCAGCCGTAGCTATCTGACCAGTAAGGGCGGCCTGTTCGAATGCTTCTAAAAACACCGCCTCTTCGTCCCAGCTCAAATAGGAGCGGCGTCTTCCACCCTTCCCTGGCCCCTCTATGGCCTCCGGCCCCCTACGATTATATTTGGAAATCAGATTGTGAACCGATTGCTCTGCCAGTCCGAGGTGCAAAGCAATTTCCCTGGCAGGCCGCGGATCAACCAGGGCATTCCAAATGACCAGCCATTTTTGCACCCGCCAAAATCCCACCGTGGCCTTGATCCTTTCCTGAATCTCCTCCTTGGAAAGGTGGGGGATGCTCCTGGTTACTTTTCCCATAACTGCCCCCTTGAAAATTTTTGGAACAGTCTATCATATTACTCATTTGATTGCAACTCTGGTTGTTTGGCAAATTCCTGGAAATTTATGCTATTATAACGTCGCCAGACAATTAGGCGGCAAAAGAGGATGGTTCTCGGGATTAAACTCGGGGAGGGGCTCCACAAAAACCGTTTTTTGATGGCGTTGGCCCAGTCTCCCCCATAATTTCAGGTTAAAAAGGTAACGCATTTAAATCTAATAATTTTTGCTGCCCTCCTTTGTCAGTCTTTAACTTTGAATTTATCGAAATACTGAAAGAGGTTTCCGAGCAGGAAAGCGCGGGGATAAGCTATGGGGAATCCGTTTGATTATTTGCCCTTGTGGGCGCTGTTTGCCACCATGGTGGGGGTCGTGTTTTTCTCAGTGGAGGTAGGTTTCCGACTTGGGAAGCACAGGAGCCTGGACCCCGACCACGAGCCGGAGACGCCGGTGGTCTCCATCGCCGGGGCTACTCTCGGGCTTCTGGCCTTCATGCTGGCCTTCACCTTCGGGATGGCAGAAACCCGTTACGAGGCCAGAAGATTGCTGGTCATCGATGAGGCCAATGCCATCGGCACCACCTACCTGCGGGCCGGATTTCTGCCGGAACCCCAGCGCCGCAAAATCCGGGGACTCCTCAGGGAATATGTAACGGTGCGGGTAGAAGGGGCAAAAAGCGAAAAGTTTGCCGCGGCCATAGCCCGCTCGGAAGAATTGCAGGGCCGGCTCTGGACCGAGACGGTGGCGCTGGCTGAGAAGACTCCCGGCTCTATTGTGGCCGGGCTCTTTATCCAGTCGCTGAACGAAGTGATCGACCTCCACACCAAGCGGGTGATGGCGGGCTCACGGAGCCGCATCCCCGGCATTGTTTGGGTGGGGCTTTCCCTGGTGACGATCCTGGCCATGGCGGCGATGGGATACCAGGAGGGGCTGGACGGGAAGCGCAGTCCGGTGGCGACCATCACTCTCGTGCTCGCTTTTTCCGCGGTCTTTCTGCTGATTGCGGACCTGGACCGCCCTCAGGAGGGCTGGCTGAAAGTGAGCCAACAAGCCGTGATGGATTTGCACGAGAAAATGAACCTACCGGGGCAATGATTTGATGTATTACCCCAAGCATCTCAATGGTCAAAAAAGGGCAGGGTGGAAATCGAGCTCGGTTTGTAGAGGGATGTGCTTAATCTGCTGAGCTGGTCATGCACCGAAGAAAAAACCTGCAACGGCTCACCGACCCCCTCACCATCTGCCGAGGGCATAAATCCTTGAAGCGGAAACCCTTAATTTTCCTGGTGCCGGAGGCGAGACTCGAACTCGCACAAGGTTGCCCTCGGGGGATTTTGAGTCCCCTGCGTCTACCAATTCCACCACTCCGGCCGCAGCCATATTTTAGCCCTTTATCCCGGTTTTTGGCAAGGGGGGACCGGAAAAATCCTGACCACGTCAGCTCTAGAGCCCAACCGCCCGCGGCGGGGCTGGGCCCGGTGGAGACCGCGACTCCCCCAAAAGGAAAGGCGACCCGCTATGCCGCCCTTTTATAGATAACTATCTCCAAAAAATCGTTAAATAAATTTCTTCTAAGTGACGGGTTGGACGCTAAGAATTTATTTGACAAGCGGGGGGAAGTGGGCCACTTTTGGGAAAGTTTCCACAAGGATGCCTCGGATGGTCTTTCCGGTATCAGGCGTAGAAGTCAATCCGTTGGGGCCGCCCCTGGTGGCCCTGGTGGTCTCCACTTTCACTTCCATGGGTGGGGTCTCCGGAGCCTTTTTGTTGCTCCCCTATCAGGTGAGCTTGCTCAATTTCACCACCCCGGCGGTAAGTCCTACTAACCTGGTGTTCAACATCGTCGCCATCCCCAGCGGCGTGTACCGCTTCATCCGGGAAGGCCGCATGAACTGGCCGGTGGCCTGGGTCACCATCCTGGGCACCCTGCCCGGCCTCTATTTTGGAGCCCTGATCCGCACCAGCTGGCTGCCGGACCCCAAGAATTTTAAACTCTTCGTGGGCGGCGTCCTCCTCTATATCGGCCTGCGACTGCTCTATGAGCAGACGCCCTGGGCCAAACGCCACAAGGCCAAAATCCTGGAATTTGAAGCCCAGGTGCAGGAGCGCCTGAAAAGGGTCTGGCAAGAGTCCGGTGCCGCCCGCGGCCGAGGTTTGCCGCCGGCCGCCCGGGTCAAGACTACTCAGGTGAGCCTCAGACTGGTCTCTTATGAATTTCTGGGGGAGACTTTCAGCTTCAATGCTCCGGCCCTGTTCCTGCTGGCCTTGGTGGTGGGCCTGATCGGGGGCGCCTATGGTATCGGCGGCGGCGCCATTATTTCTCCGTTCCTGGCCGCCATTTTCAAGCTGCCAATGTATACCATTGCCGGCGCCGCTCTCCTGGGGACCTTGGTCACTTCCGTGGGAGGGGTGGGGATCTATTATGCCATGGGGATTGCCCCGGATTGGACCCTGGGGGTGCTTTTCGGGTTGGGCGGCTTTGGCGGCATGTATATCGGCGCCCGCCTGCAAAAGTATTTTTCCGGCAAGGTCATCCGCATCGGCCTGGGCCTAATCATTTCCGGCCTGGCCCTGCGTTATGTCCTGGGCTTTTTCCTGAGCTGAGTCCGTCCGGGGAGGGGTTGACGCGGAATGCGAGTCATTCCCTCACCTGCTTGGCCTCTTGCCTATTTCCTATATAGGGCCACTAGCCGGCCGGTTATTGGCCCCAACTTTTTCAAGTTAATTTTCCTTGACTTCTTTTCCCAAGCCTTTTAAGTCTTTTCTCATTATGGTTTGATATGGGACCGGTGATGGACTTCTTGGGCGTGGACGGCTGCCGGGGAGGTTGGTTGGCAGTAAGACTCTCCCTGTTCGGCGATTGGGAGGTAAATTTATTCAGGAGCTTCTCCCATCTGTGGGAGCGGCACTCCGCCGCGGCCTTAATTCTGGTGGACATCCCCATCGGCCTGAAGCAAGGCAGTCGGGGCAAAAGTTCGGGGGAACGCCAAGAAAGGCGCTGTGATAAAGAAGCCCGGAAATTGCTGGGACCTCGCAGAGCGGCGGTCTTCCGGGTGCCTTGCCGGCCTGCGGTTTATGCCTCCTCATATGACAAAGCCCTGGCCAAAAATAAAGCATTAACCGGGACGCGGCTCTTTAAGGCCACCTGGAATATCACCAGCAAAATCCGGGAAGTGGATGAATTGCTGTTGCACCACCCCGAGGTGAGGAAATCAGTCAGGGAAAGTCATCCGGAGCTGTGTTTCTGGAGCTTGAATGGCTGCCGGCCCCTGCAATACCCCAAGAGCCGGGAAAACGGGGCCCGGGAGCGCCTCGAGCTGCTTCAGTCTATTTATCCCGCCTCGGAAACCATTCTAAGTCAGACGTTAGCGAGTTACTCCCGGAAGGAGGTTAAGAAAGACGATATTTTGGACGCCCTGGTCGCCGCCCTTACCGCCAGGCTTGGCTTTGATAATCTCTCTTCCCTTCCGCCCCAACCCGAGATAGACTCCCAAGGATTGCCCATGGAGATGGTTTATTTCTTACTCAAGTTTCATGAATCCGAAGTCCCCAAATATTTTGGAGACGCGCTTAAATGATTAAGCCTCAAATAACCTGGTTATGATCCTGGAATTCTCCGAAAAGGGCATCATTTTTTTCCCGGACCCATACCTGGTGGGCACCCCGGCGGATTACCGCCTGGAGTTTGAGGAGGTCTGGTTTGCCGCGGAAGACGGGGTGCGGCTGCACGGCTGGTGGGTACCCCGGGCCGGAGCCCCGGTCTTGCTATGGTTCCATGGCAACGCCGGCAACATCAGCCACCGCTTGGGAAACCTCAAGCTGCTGCACGACCTGGCGGAGGTCCAGGTCTTCATCTTCGACTACCGGGAGTATGGCAAATCCGAGGGGAGGATCAGCCGGGAAGGGACTTTTAAGGATGCGGCCGCGGCCTACCGCTATGTGAGGGAAAGTCGGCAGGCGCCCGGCGGCGAACTGGTCCTCTTCGGCCGCTCCCTGGGCACCGCTCTGGGCACCGACCTGGCGGTCCGGCTCCCCTGCCGGTCCCTGATCATCGAGTCGGCCTTCACCAACTCCTCGGACATGGCCAGGCTCTATGCCCCTTTCTTGTTCGACTGGCGGCCCCGGGTCCCATATGACAACCTGGGAAAAATCGCGGCACTGCCGGTGCCGCTGCTCATCGTCCATGGCTCCCACGACGAGATCATCCCGGTGGAGATGGCCCGCCGTTTATACGCCGCGGCCCGGGAGCCTAAGGAGCTCTATATCATTCCCGGGGCGCATCACAACGACACCTACCTGGTGGGCGGCAAGGCGTACTTTGAGAAATTGCGGACCTTCATTTATGGACGGGAGACGGGGGAATAATGACGGGAGACGGAGGACGGAAGACCGAAGTTCCTTTAGGACCCGGTGCCGCCGGGGAAGGAAAACGTGGCCCAGCCGCCTCGGGTGGGCTTCGGTTTGGTGGCACAGGCGTCTCGCCTATGCTGTTGGGGCGGCTTTACTCCCCCTATGCCGGGTTTTTCGCCAGCCGTTGACTGACGCCTTTGAGGAGGACCGGCCAGGCGATGGTGGCGTCGCCCAGCACCTCGGCGAAGCGCCCGCCGTCTTCCGGCGCCACGAACTTCCCCCAGGAAACCCCTTCCTTATAGGTGCAGCCGCTCAGGCCGCCCCAATGGGCCGGCTCCGGGCAGAGGCGCACCCCATAATGAAAGCGCATCTCCGGCAGTTCGATTTGCAGACGGGTGCCTAACAGCTCCAGATACGGCGCCACCTGCTGGGCCCAGTTGCGGGGCACCCCGCCGCCGATGGTGAAGATGCCCAATTTCCTGGCCTGGAGAGCCTGCTGGGCATAGGCCGAGAGGTCCAGAAACGGATTAAATTTAAACGAGATTTCCCCCAGGGCCTGCGTAAATTTCTTCCCGGCCGTCAAGGCCTGGTGCACCATGTAGCCCGCCAGGTCCAGGCCCAGTTCGGAATCGGTGAAGGCCGGGATATACACCGGCACCCCCTTGAGATAGGCATTCCGCAAGATGCCTGGGGCCTCGGTGGTTTCCGCCAGGTATTTTCCCAACTCCCGGCAGATAGAAGCGGAGGACCAGACCTGCTCCGGGTCCAGCCTCTCCAACACCACATTGAAGACATCTTCGGCATAATCCAGGTTGGTCTCCATCTCGAGGGTGTCATAGATGCGGTTGTAGCCCCGCTGGAAAAGCTCCCGATCGGAGAGGTTTTCCGGATATTTGTAATGCACCCGGCCCAGGGTTTCGATGAAGCCATGGGCCACCAGGGCCCCGGTGCTAACGACGGCTTGCAGCCAGCCCTGGTCAATCATCTCGCAGATGAGCAGGCCCATCTTGGCGACGCTCATGGCCCCGGAGAAGGTGCCCACCACGGTGCAGTCGGGGTCCCGGAGCATGGCCTCCAGGACGTCGGCCGCCTCGCCCAGCGACCGGCCCCCAAAGGCGGTCTTACCCATGGCCTGAAGGAGCTGGTCGAAATCCTCAATTTTATTGAGATCCAGCGGCTCCAAAGGCGTCAGGCCATCTTTGTCCCCGTCGTGGAAGTTTTCGTGTTTGCGGCGCATGGTTATGTCCGTTTTTCGTTATTCGTTTTTCGTTTTTGGTTCAGGGTTTCGTATTTATCAAAAACGAAAAACCAAAAACCCTTTCTTCTTACGCGGAACGGCGGGATTGATAAATATATCCCAGCGCCTTATAAAGCAGCCGGGCGGCGGTGAATTCGCTCACCCGGTTTCCCGGAATGGGGGCCAGTTCCACCAGGTCCAGGCCGATGACGGGGCCGCGTCTGGTCAGGGTTTCGATGAGGGCCAGGGCCTGGTAGTAGGTAAGGCCGCCGGGCTCCGGGTTGCCCACCCCGGGCATGATGGCCGGGTCCAGGGCGTCCAGGTCAATGGAAAGATAAACCGGCCCGGAGATGGCCTTCAGGTGCTCCAGGGCGGCGCTCCAACCCTCCGGGGTGTGCAGCTCTTTGCTTTTGAACATCTTAAAACGCGGCGCCACCCAAATGAGGTCGGCCTCCTCCTTGGAGTAGCTGCGCGTTCCCAACAGGGTCAACGGGCGGCCCAATTCATAGAGCCGGCGATTAACGCAGGCATGAGAGAGCTTGCTGCCGTCGTAGCTGTCCCTAAGGTCGGCGTGGGCGTCCAGGGCCACTATCGCCATATCAGGGTATTTGGTCTGGGCCGCCTGCACCAGGGCAGTGGTGATGGTGTGTTCGCCCCCGAGGCCGGCGATGAATTTGCCCTGCTGAATCCAGGACTGCGCCAGGCGGCGAATCTTGTCCAACATGGCCTGGGGGCCGGAGACCTCCGGCAAGACCGGCATGGCCGTGGCAAGCTTAATGGCCTGGCTTGGGTCCCAGTTATATTCTTCATCCCATAGCTCAACCTGGCGGGAGGCGGCCAGAATCGCCTCGGGGCCTTCCCTGGCGCCGCCGACGTAGGTCACGGTGGCTTCATAGGGAATGGGCAGGATCACCGCTTCGGCTTCCTTTACCGGCAGCGGCCTTAAATCTAAAAACGAGCCATTCATTTTCCCTCCGGACGCCCAAAACCAGCCGGGGGCGCAATGCGCCCCTTGCCTGCAGCCCAGGCGAGACGCTTATGCCACCAAGACCCGCTCCCCCATTGGAGGAAATGGACTAATTGCTTTATATTACCTGGTTTTTACTGACCACTGGCTACTGACCACTATTCGGATTCCGTCTCCGCCGGCGGGGGTGGTTTTTCTTCCATTTCCTTCAGGCGGCGATATAAGGTGGCCAAGCCGATGCCCAGAAGGCGGGCGGCCAGTTCCTTGTCGCCGCTCGTCTTCTTCAGGGTCTGGAGGATGGCCAGGCGCTCGATCTCCTCCATGCTGGTCCCCACCGGCAGGATGATCTTGTCGTCCTGCGGATGGTGCCGGCGAATTTCGTCCGGCAGGTCCTCCAGATGCACCATATCTCCGGTGGTCAGGGCCACGGCCCGTTCCACCACATTCTGCAGCTCCCGGATGTTACCGGGCCAATCAAAATTCGTTAAAGCCAGCATGGCATTGGGCGTGAACCCCATTGCCGGGCGTTTGTTTTCCAGGCAGAACTTGTCCAGGAAATACAAGGCCAGCAGGGGGATGTCCTCCAGCCGCTCCCGGAGGGGCGGGACGGTGAGGTGGATAACGTTGAGGCGGTAAAACAGGTCCTTGCGGAAACGCCGGTCGGATACCGCGGCCTCCAGGTCCACGTTGGTGGCAGCGATCAGCCGGACGTCCACCTTCAGGGTCTGGGGTCCCCCCACCCTTTCGAACTCCCCTTCCTGCAGCACCCGGAGCAGCTTCACCTGGGTGGCCAGGGGCATCTCGCTGATTTCGTCCAGGAAGAGGGTGCCGCCATCGGCCAGTTCGAAGCGGCCCTTGCGCTGCTGGATGGCCCCGGTGAAGGCCCCCTTCTCGTGGCCGAAGAGCTCCGATTCGATGAGCCCTTCCGGCAGAGCGCCACAGTTGAGCTTCACCAGGGGCTTTGGCCGGCGGGGGCTCTGGTAATGGATGGCCTCGGCGACGAGCTCTTTGCCCACGCCGCTCTCACCCGAAAGCAGAACGGTGCTTTTCATGGGGGCGATCTGGCTGACCGTCTGCATAATCTTGAGGAATGCCGCCGACCGACCCATTATGCGGCCACTGGCGCTCCGTTCCTTCAGGGCCTGGCGGAGCCGCTGGTTCTCGACGATGAGCTGCTGGGTCTCGATGGCCTTGCTCACCACCTTGCGCAGTTCGCCCATGCGAAAATCCTTGGTGATGAAGTCGTAGATGCCCCGCTTGATGGCGGACACAGCCTCATCCACGGTGGCATGGCCGGAGATCATGATGGCGATGGCCTCGGGCCGCAGGATGCGCAAGGCCCCGAAAAGTTCGGTACCGGTCATATCCGGCAGCTTCAGGTCAATGATGGCCAGGTCCACCTCAAAGCGCCGCACCTCGTCCAGGGCCGCGGCGCCGGTGCCCGCCACATGAATCTCGTGGCCCAGCTTCTTCAGGCCCGTGGCCAGGGCCTCCCGGGTGGGGGCGTCGTCGTCGACTACTAAAATGACACTCATAGTTCAGTGGCCAGTGGCCATTAGTCAGTGGCCAGTTTTGTAACAGCAAACATGCGCAGATTAAATAACTGAATGATGCCTCACAAGCTGTCCAGCCAGCCCAGGATGACCCGGGTGATTTCGTCCAGCAGTTCCGGGGTAATGGCGCCCCCTTCCGAATCAAAGGAGTGGCCCACCCCCGGAATCAAGTGGAGGTCGGTGCGCACCGGCATGCGTCCCAAGACCGGCCCCAACAGGTCAAGGCGGCAGAAGGGGTCCCGGGCCCCGATGATGAACAGGGCGGGGCAAGGCAGCAGGTAGAGGGGCTTATCCCGCGGCTGTTCCGGCCGGCCGGGCGGATGCAGGGGGTAGCCCAAAAAGACCAGGCCGCTGGCCCCCACCTCCTGGGCCACCAGTTGGGCGGCCAGGCGGGCCCCCATGGACTTGCCCCCCAGGAAGAGCTCCAGACCTTTGAATTCCTCCAGTTCGGCCACGTATTCCAGCACCAAACGATAGACACCCTCCAGGGTCTCATCCGGGTCGGGCCTTTTGCGCCCCGCTTCGGAGTAAGGAAAATTGAAGCGCACCGTGACCAGCCCCTGGCGGGCCAGTTTTTCGTGGAGCTGGGCAATCAGGGGATAATCCATATTATTGTTGGCCCCATGGGCCAGCACCAGGATGGCGTCCATGGTGGTGGACCGGGGCACGCCCAGGACGGCCCGGACGCTCCGGTCGCCGCCGATGGGCAGGGTGACGGGTCTGAGTTCCATACTAGCCTTTTAGCGCAAGAAATTAACAATGTACCTTAGCACGAATTTTTCTCGCTGTCTAATAGCTAGTAACAGTCAAAATTTCGGGGGGGTCCCGCCGGCCATTGCTTAAAAAAACCGCCAGGCGCCGCGGTTTTTCAGGCGTTTTTTCGCCTTGCGGCATTGCTCCTGGCGTGAGGCTAACCTACTACCCTAGATTATCCGCCTCATCCAGAAGCAACCGCCCGGGCTGGAGGTCCGCCAGGGCCGCCCACAGGCCGTCGCCGTCCCGCCAGGGGGCCAGGTGCTCCCAGCCGCCCAGGTGGGCCACCCGCGCATATTTGCGCAGATATTTTCGCAGCCGCCGGGCCTGGAGGCGCTCCCGGCGCCGGGTCTCGGGGCCAATCCCCGGCAGCCGCCAGGCGGGCCGCCGGCAGGAGTAATGGGCCCGGCGGTATTCCCGGGCCACATAGTCTTCCAGGGGCTCATCCTCGGTGGTCAACAAGTCAGATAAATTATCCGGGGACAATAGCTCCCGGGCAAAACGGGGCAGATGCCGCCGGGAGGGGCCGCCTAGGTCCAGGGGGCGCCAGGGGATGCGGTACTGCCGAGAATAGTCCCGGACGGCCCGCACCTCAAAGGGGAGGGCCACCTGGGCCGTGAGGCGCCGGATGGCCAGATGGCCCCGGGCCGCAGGCGGCAGGCCCTTTAGGGCCTGATACAGCCGGCGTTGCCAGTTGGCTTCCTGACGCTGCCGATAGCGCAGGGAGAAGTAGCTAATCTCCACGGTAATCAGGTCGGGCTGCCATCGGCGCAGCAGCCGCACCGCCCGTTCATACCCCTGCGGGTCGCCGTGCACCGCGCCGAGGAGGAGGAGAGAGGCGGAGGTGATATTTTTTGAGGGGAGGACCGGGGGATCAGCGATCCCCCGCCCTCCCCTCAAACTCCCCTCCCAACCCCCTATATGGGATTTAGAAGAAAATTCAGGATGAGAATCCAGGTCAGCCATATCATTGGTGGCACCGGCTTCCAGCCGGTGTTTTTTTATTTGGTAGCCGCAGGGTTTAGCCTGCGCTGGCCCAGGCGAGACGCCTGTACCACCAGACAGTCATAGGGCGGGCCGTCCCTGCCGAATTGCGGCGGCCACCGGCCACTCTGTGATCACCAGATTTAGAAATGGTGGGCACTGCCCACCCTACCCTACTCCTGCACAAACTCCCGCCCTTCCTTGAGGGCCGCCTCGGCCCGGGCCAGTTGGCGGCCCAGGTAGATGGCGTGGTTGATATCGGAGAGGGCCAGGTCCCGGGCGATTTCGTGCTGCAACCTCTCGGCCTTCTTGCCTCGATATTCTTTCAGGGTAACGTCCTGAAATCGATGTTCCACCAGGATGTCCTTGCCGTCCAGGGTAATCCGGAAATAGCCCCTGGGGTCCAGGCGCACCTTGAAGGGCCGCTTGCCGATGATTAGCAGGGCCCGGTCCAGTTCTTTGGGGTCAAGGCCGAGTGAATGGCTGATGACCACCAGGGCGCCGGGGGTCAGTCCGGCCTCCTTTGCCACCCAGTTCTGGATGGCCATAAGGCCGTACAAGTTCATGGGGTAGGCGTCCAGGGCGTTGTGGGTCCGGAACGTGGCGCTCAAGGTCAATTTTCCTTCGAACTTGCGAAAATAAAGGGAAACCAGGCAGGGGCGGCCCTCTACCTGCCCCAGGTCCCGGGTATTGTCCCATAAGGTCAGATAGGATTTGCGGTCTTCAGGGTCCTCTTTTAGCCGCGCCGCACAGGCCGCCAGAGTGTCCAGGTTAAAATACCGGCGCAGGCGATGGCCGTAATTATAGGTCTCGTCCGGGCGCAACTCGCCCGAAAGAATCTCCTTCTGATAACGTTGCAGCTCCCCAGGGTCAAGATTAACCGCCTTAAGTTTGGCGGCTGTTTCGAATTCGGGCTTTTCCACCACCACCTTAACATGTTGCAATTCCAGGCGTTCCCCTTTTTTCAGGGTTACCCGGGGGGCAAATCGGCTCAGAAGATGCAAAATTTCTTTCCAGGCTTCCAGGATGGAATTTCGCACCACCAGGTGCCCTCGGGGGTTGCTGGGAAAATGTTCCAATTCAACTTGCGGTAAGGGTACTTGGCGCCGATCCCTTTCATAAACTGGCCGTATTTTCGGGTGATGAATCAAATAATCTACGACCCGTTTGATCGTTTTATGAATTTCTTTTCCTTTAGGGTCCCCTAAAAACTTAATATCCGGGGCAGGGACAAATTGCTCCGGCTTAAGCAAATCATCAATAATCCGCTTCGTCCGCCGAATGCGGGCAGCCGCCGCCTGGCCACCCGCGTCCGAGGTTCGATAACGCACCCAGGAACCTTTTAACGGCTTCAGACCAAATTCAAAAAAATTTTGCAACTCTATCCAAGAATCGGAACGGTCATTGCCACAAATCAGCAGCGTTTGGATCTGCGGGTTGTACAGCAGATTCCTGAGCATCTCCCGCAAGCCGTTGCCGTAGAGGTTGCCGCAGACGGCGATGGGGCTGGTGGCCGGATTCAGGTCCACCCCGGCCTGGCGGAAGCGCTCAATGACATAATCCACCCTGGACCAGAGGGTCACTACCCCGATATGGGCGTACGGGTTAATGATGGTGAGGCGGTCTCGGAAAAAGAGGGGCTCGAATTTGAGTCTGTCTGCCATGTTGGCATTATACTCAAAATCCCGGCTAAGGGGAAAGGATGACGGGGGACGCAGGTGAGTCTGAAAAAGACGTGGGGCGGGTCAAGAACCGCCCCTACAGGGCAATATTTTGCGTCGAGACGCCAAGACCGCCGAGGAAAATGACTTTGCTGACTGCGAAAAGCGCCAGGGTCGCAGCTTTTTTTAGATAAATATTGCTCCCTGCGGCAAGAAGATTTATGTTACAGTTACAAATCGGGGAAAATCGTTAAAGTAACTGGTCCTCAGCCGGCGTATCTGGTATATACCAGTGTCACTATAGTCAATTGTAGAGGTTCCTAAGACATTAGAGATAGCAAAGGAGGGGTGGTCATGGCCGCATCAAAAGAAGGCATTTATTGGCACAGCTTCCAGGGGATCGCCAAGGCCCTGAGTTCTCAACCGGGGGTGAACGAAGTCCTGGAAACCATCGTGCGGGAAATCACCCAGAGCATGAATCTGAAGGGGGCAACCATCCGGTTGGTCAACCCCAAAACCAACACCTTAGAGTTGGCCGCCTCGGTGGGTGTGAGTGAGAAATACTTGCATAAAGGCCCGGTGGATCTGGATAAAAGCCTGGCCGAGGCCCTGACCGGCCGCCCTGTGGCCATTTTTGATGCGGTCAGCGACCCCCGCATGCAGTATCCCGAGGATGCCAAGGAGGAGGGGATCGCCAGCATGGTGGCCATCCCCATGATGTTCAGGGGCAAGGTTATGGGGGTCATGCGTCTGGTAACGGCCGAACCCCGGGAGTTCAAACTGGATGAGGTGGATTTTGCCAGCGCCGTGGCCGAGCTGGGCGCCCAACTGATCAGCAATGCCCGGGTATTCGAGGCCCGGGGCCGGGAACTCAATTTTCTCAAGGGGCTGCTGGAGATCGCCAAGGCGGTCAATTCCAGCCTGGACGTCAAAAAGGTCTTGCACCTGTTGGTAAAAACCGCGGTCACCGCCCTGGATATCAAGGCCGCGGCGGTGCGCCTGCTGGATGAAAAGCGCCTGAAGATGGAACTGGTGGCGTCCTACGGCCTGAGCGACCGCTACATTACCAAGGGTCCGGTGGGCGCCGACAAGTCCATTGCCGAAGCTATGGTGGGCAAGGCGGTCTCCATTTATGATGTGGCCAACGATCCCCGGGCGACCTACACCAGGGAATTGGCGGAGGAAGGCATCAAATCCATCCTGTCGGTGCCCATTGCCCTGAAGGGCAACATCATTGGGGTCATGCGCGTTTATACCGCCGAATTCCGGGATTTTTCCGACGATGAGATCACCTTCATCTCCTCCCTGGCGGAGCAGGCGGCTCTGGCCATGGAAAACGCCCGCATGTATCAGAAACTCAAGGGCGAATACGAGGAACTGATGGGCGACATCTATACCTTCACCGGCTTCACCCGATTTTAGCGGCCGGGCGTTCTCGAGGAATGGCAAAGGGCGGGGTAATCCCGCCCTTGCTTTACCAAGACCCTGATTTTTCCCTCCCGGAGGAGCTATGTCACATTATTATGAGGAAGATGACCTGGAGAGGTTCAATGAGATCGGCAGACACCGCCCCGAACTCTTTGACTTCTTTATGAATTATTACCAGGGGGTCATGGCCGCCGCCGGGGCCCTAACGGTGCGGGAAAAGGCCCTGATTGCCCTGGCGGTGGCCCACGCCGTGCAATGTCCCTATTGCATCGATGCTTACACCCGGGCTTCATTGTCGGCCGGCTCCAATATGGAGGAGATGACCGAAGCCATTCACGTGGCCGCGGCCATCCGGGGCGGCGCCTCCCTGATCCATGGCCTCCAGATGCATAACGTCGTGGAAAAGATTAGCATTTAAGGACGCGGCTATGCTGCCTTTTGCCCGGAAGCTGGAGGAATCGGGCTTCCCGGACCTCCGGGCCGAGGGGGTCAGCACCCTGCAGGTTAATCTGGGTTGGCGGTGCAATCAGTCCTGCCGTCACTGCCATCTGGCCGCGGGGCCTGACCGCCCCGAACAGATGAGGCGGGAGACGGTGGAGGCGGTCATCGCTGCCGTGGCCCGCTGGTCCCTGCCGAAGGTGGACCTGACCGGTGGTTCGCCGGAGATTAATCCCCATTTTGCCTACCTGGTGCAGCGCCTGGCCAAAATGGGCACGCCTATCCTGGTGCGCTGTAACCTCACCATTTTACTGGAGCCGAGCCACGAGCACCTGCCGGAATTTTTCCGGGACCACCGAGTGGAACTTGCTTGCTCCCTCCCCTATTTTCAGGAAGACCTGGTGGATCGCCTCCGGGGGCCCGGCGCTTTCCGCAAAAGCCTGGAGGCCTTACGCCGTCTGAACCGGGTGGGCTATGGCCTCCGGGGCTCGGACCTTAAACTGCACTTGATGTACAACCCCGCGGGCGCCTATCTGCCTCCGGACCAGGGACCTCTGGCAGACCGCTTCCAGCAGGAGTTGAAACAGCGCTACGGCATTGATTTCCACCAGCTATATACCCTGCTCAATATGCCCATCGGGCGGTTCAAGGAATTTCTGGTAAGGTCGAAAAATTACGAGCGTTACCTGGGGAAACTGGCCGCCGGCTTCAATCCGAAAACCGTTACCAGTCTCATGTGCCGCCACCTGCTCAGCGTCTCCTGGGAGGGGCGACTGTTTGATTGCGACTTCAACCAGGCCCTGGATCTGCCCCTGGCCCAGGGACTGCCCCAGACTATCTGGGAATTCGAGCTCCCGAAATTGGCCCACCGGCCCATCCGCCTGGCAGACCACTGCTACGGCTGCACCGCGGCCGCCGGTTCCTCTTGCGGCGGGTGTTTAGTAAGGAAATGAGAGAAATTGTGGGGAGAGGGCCAGGGTTTTCATCCCTGCCCTCCCGAAACCAGCAACTCTCCCAGCGGCGGCCAGCGGCCGGTGAGGGCGCGTTCGGCCAGGTAGCGGGCCACGGTGAGCCAGTGGCGCCGGGTGGTGGCAAAATAGCCCTGGTCCAGCCAACGGCGGCCGGAGCTGGCCACCGGCGGGCGAAGCAGCCGCGGCCGGGTGAAACTATGGAGGCGGACCACCAGGTCCAGGTCCTCGGGGCGGCGGTGGGCAAAGCCTCTTAAGGCATAGAACAGCTCCCGGCGCAAGGTGAGAACCTGGTCGCCATAAGGCCAGCCCAAGAGGCGGCTGCGCTGGTTAGCACCCCAGGATATAAAGCGCAGAGCCGGCAACGGCGGAGTAAGATAGAGTTCGAAGGCACCAGCGGCGAAGGTGGGATCAGCGGCGGCCCGGCGGAGCGAGGCCAGATGCTCCGGCCTTAATTGGGTGTCGGCGTGCAGGAAGGCCAGAAGCTGTCCCCCGGCCGCCCGGGCCCCGGCATTCATCTGGCAACCCCGGCCTTGGGGGGCGCGGCGGCGCTGGACCTGGGGAAAGCGGGCGGCCAGTTCCCAGGTGCCGTCAGTACTGCCGCCATCCACCAGGATGATTTCCAGATCGGCTGCGGCTGGCAGGTTATTCAGGATATCCGCCAACCCCTGGACTTCATTGAGAACCGGCAGGATAATGGAGATTATCGGAGGCATGGGCCACTGGGCTCCCGACCTTATACTCGTTGCCAAAAGTTTTGGCTTTCCCCGCCTTACCTTAATCCTCTTCCCCCGCGGCGGTGAGAGGGGAGCAAAGGACGGAACTTTTGGCAAAAGGGCTAAATTACCCCTGGAAACATGGCCGATCTGATCATTATTTTTGCCAAGGAACCGAGGCCGGGGGAAGTAAAAACTCGTCTCACTCCGCCCTTGTCCCCCGAAATGGCCTGCCGCTTGTATCAATGTTTCTTAGAAGATATCATAAAGGAAACAGCCCGGCTTCCAGGGATGGAAACAGCCCTGGCCTATACGCCGGCCGGCGCCCTGGGCTTTTTCCAAGGTCTGGCCCCGCCGGGGCTCCGGCTGGTGGCCCAAGAGGGCCAGGATCTGGGGCAGCGGCAGGCCCGGGCCTTTGCCCGGGGTTTTGCCTGGGGCTTCGAGGCCGTCCTGGTGCGGGGCAGCGACACCCCAGATCTACCCGGAGACATTATGTTGGAGGCCCGGGAGAAATTGCGGGTCGGCCCGGCCCAGGTGGTTCTGGGGCCGTCCCTGGACGGCGGCTACTATCTTATCGGTCTTAAGACCCTGTATCCCCGGCTGTTTGAAGGGCTTTGCTGGTCCAGCGATGCGGTGCTGGCCGATACCCTGAGCCGGTGCCGGGAACTCAACCTGGAAGTTTACCTCTTGCCGACCTGGCGGGATATCGACACCTATGCCGATCTGCTGGAGTTTTTGCGGCGGCCAGCCTCGCCACCCCAGTCCGGCTGGCGCAGTAGCCGCATGGCGAGGGAGTTGGTGACGGCCACCGGGGCCGAGTAAGGGAAGATAAAATTAATGAGTTTGCCGAAGCTGGAACTCCCGGAATTTTCTGAGTCGCCCCCGAAAAAGGCCTCTTTCACCCGGCCCCTTATCTTCCTCCTGGGACTGGCGGCCCTGTTCATCCTGGCCAGGGTCTTTAACCTGCAGGAATATCTCCAGGAAGACCGCCTGCGCCAAGCCATTGCGGCCTATGGTCTCTGGGGGCCGATCGTCCTTTTGTCACTCTGGGTCATTGTCCCGGTCATGTTTTTGCCTTGCCTGCCCCTTACCATCGTCGGAGGCATTCTGTTCGGCCCCTTTTGGGGGTCGGTTTATACCACTTTGGGCTCAACCAGCGGGGCCTCTCTGGCCTTCTTGGTGGCCCGTTACCTGGCTCGGGACTGGGTGGCCAGCAAAATCAGCGGCACCAGGCTGGCCCACCTGGATGACAAGGTGGCCCTGCATGGCTGGAAGATCGTCGCCTTAAGCCGGCTTTTGCTATTGCCCTATTTCCTGTTAAATTACGCCTTTGCCCTTACCCGGGTGCCGTTTCTCCATTATGCCCTGGCCACTTTCTTTGCCATGTTGCCCATAAACATCGCCATTGTGCTTCTGTCCAGCAACCTATTGGGACTTCTCCGGGGCCGGGTGTCCATCTGGCTGATCATCGGGGCCGTCCTGGTGGCGTGCCTCAGCCTGCTGCCAGTGGTCTACAAAAAGATCAAGGCGCGGCTCGGCGAGTCGGCGGAGATTTGAAGCTCAGGGGCGCGAGGGGGAGATTATTGCATGTTCCGTAGCTGGCCGCGAAAATGCTTTACCTGGCTCATCCCGTTCGTCTTGCTCCTGGCCGGGCTGGCCCTGGCCTTGATTCCACCCCGGTCAGGCGGCGAGCCCCTGGGAAATCACCTCCGTTCCGAGGTCTTGATTCAGGCGGAAGAACTGAGGGACCTCATCGCCCAGCGCGACCCCCATTTGCGAATCATCGATTTTCGGCACAAGGCCAAGTATTACCTGGGGCACATCCCTGGCGCCCTCCAGTTGTGGCGGCCGGAGATCGAAAACCGGCGCCCGTCGCTCCCGGGCCTATCGGCCCCCAGCCTGCCGCCGGCCCCGCCCGGGAAAATCGAAAAGCTTCTGGGCCGCCTGGGCGTGGGCAGTAATGACAATATTATCATTTATTCGGATCAATGCGACCAAGCCCACCTGTGGTGGATTTTGGTCCGATACGGCTTTCCCCTTCAGCAGATGCGGATATTGGACGGCGGCTTCGAGACCTGGAAGGCCCAGGGCTACCCCACCCAACTCACCGCGCCTCATTTCCGGCCCACCACCTTCCGGTTCCCGGCGGCGCCGCCCAAGAATTTCCTGGTGGCCAATCTGGAGGAAGTCAAGGCAGCCCAGGCGGCTCCCGACAAGATCATTATAGACGTCCGGCCGCCGCGGCTGTTCCTGGGGGAAGGGAGCGAAGAAGGCGCGGCCCGGCCCGGACGCATCCCCGGGGCGGTGGGAATTTTTTGGGAGGAAAACCGGGTGGCCGCGGGGCCGCGCAAAGGCTGCTGGAAGAGCGCCGCCGAACTCAGGGAAATATATAGCGCCAAGGGGATAACTCCCGACAAGGACCTCTATATTTATGGCCATACCGACCTGGAGGCCAGCTACACCCTGGTAAGTCTCTACCTGGCTGGCTATCCCCTGGAGAAATTGCACGTTTATGGCGGGGGCTGGGTCGAGTGGAGCCGGAGCAAGGAGGCGGTGCTGACGGGACCGGGAAGGTAAAAGACGGTTTTTCTTTTTTGGTTTTTCCTTGGGGCTAGACTTATATCGTCTCGTGCTCTCTTAAGAAAGAAATTAAAAAGGCAGGGCGCAGTTGGCCCTGCCTTTGTTTTGAGGAAGTTTTCCTTAAACAGGTAAAAATTTGACTTTGTTGCTTTGCGTCATGGCAGCCGGACTGGTTTCCGGCCAATAACCCTTTGACCGCGCCGGTGGTCAGGAGAGTGCCCGTGCTATTAACTCATAGTATGGAGATGAGGAGGGGAAAGAGCGGATTTGCGACCAGGTTATCACCTTAGGTTTGATGAGATTCTTACTTCATAGGATGGTTGGTAATAAAGGGTGAGATTAGGAAAACTGGGTTAGCTATCGTTGTCCTCTTTGTGGCGCTCCTGTTAGCCGGCTTTTTCCTCCTGGCGGCAGAGAAAGATGGTGTCTTATCGGATTACTCCCCGGACTGGACAGATAAATACATCATGGATTTTATCAAGGAGAATGTTAAAATAAGATATATTATTTGCGATAATGCCTTATGAATCCATCTATGTCGCAGCCCATGGAACTTTCGTGCAAAAGATGTGGCAGCACCTTGTTTGTCAAGCGTGGCTTTGGGCGCGGGCTTCAGCGTTACCGCGGCAAAACCTGCGGCTTTCACTTTACTGGTAAACCAAAGCGGGCGCCTGGAAGCGACCAAGGCCTGGGCGCCGGTCAGGCGGATGTTTTGCTCGGAGAGCAAGCCCTGATTTTTATTTTACTTTCCTGTAAGTGAATAAATTATACGCAGCGTCTTAAGTAATTGAACACAAGCGCCTGACGGTTTCATTTCCCAGGCGCCATTGAGAGAATATTCTCTCCACGACTTCCACGATGTCTGTCAAAGTTTGGAAATATTGATTA
>Ga0326727_10009445_pt1 | contig 23998 bp, 23 predicted proteins | sample MB2enrmetagenome_FD_207643 | JGI IMG/M metagenome (GOLD analysis project Ga0326727, IMG submission 207643) | Lab enriched peat soil microbial communities from McLean, Ithaca, NY, United States - MB29MY | ecosystem: Environmental > Terrestrial > Soil > Wetlands > Peat | place: USA: New York... | reverse complement strand
AGGCTTAAGTGAAGCCTAGAGTTTTTCTTGGTGGGCGTGTCGCTCCTGAAACTGCAACGCACAATCCATGCGAAACTTGTTCTGGACAGGAAAGGCAAGCGGGAAGCCATCGAACACGAGTATTGGGCCTGGCAACGGCAACTTCAAGGTAACGATGCGCAGCTCTACTCTGCGACGAAGCAGCAAGCGGACCGATTCAAACGGCGAGTCGGCCACGGCCTACGCCAACGCGAATATCCTACGATTCTACGACGCGACTGCGTAAAAATACAATGCCAGAAGGTCTCGGTGTTCAAATGGTGGATTCGAATTCCCGTCCATCCAAGAAGCATCTGGGTTCCAATCCAGCTCCCAGAAAATCAAGAACACCTCCTGAAACTGGAACTGCGTGAGTCAAAAATGATCCGTGACGGCGACAACTGGTACGTGAACCTAACCGTCCAGAAGGAAGCGCGGCTGAAGCGCCGATACGCAACCATACTGCCAATAGACATGGGCGTACGAAAACTCGCAACCACAATCGAGAACGGCAAACCCCACTTCTACGGTAAGAATGTGAGGCGAACACGCGGAGCATACTTCAGGCTCCGACGGGCGGCAGGCAAGGCGAGGATCATTAAAAAGTGGAAACATAAAGAGCGGGAAACGGTCAGACATGAAGTCCACCACATAACGCGGCAGATCGTGGAGAAGGCGAGGCAGATGAACGCGATCATAGCAGTCGGCGACTTGAAGGGCATCCGTGAACAAGATAAAGGCAGAAGCTTCAACCGCCGACTATCAGGGCAACCCTTCTACCTCTTCAAACAGTTCCTAACATACAAAGCCGCCTGGGAAGGCATACGCGTCCTAACCGTTCCAGAAGCCTACACCTCGCAAACCTGCAGCCGCTGCGGCATGAGAGGACACCGTGTCGGTGGAAGATTCACATGCCAAAACTGTGGTCTCGTCTGCGACGCGGACGCGAATGGCGCATGGAACATCGCCAAGCGGGCTCATGGACTACTCCATGAGACAGGGGCGGTATTGACACCGCCCAGAACTCTAGCCAAGTGTGAGCCATGAAGACGCCTCGAACGGCTAGAGAATCTCCCGACTTCAGTCGCGGAGAGTGTCAATTGAGCATAGTCCTCGACACTGAAGCCCTACTCGTCTTCTACCTTGGGGAGCCAGGCGCCGACAAGGTTCAGCAACTAGTTGAGAGGATTCAGAAAGGCGAAAACGCTGGATATCTCAACATCGTGAACCTAACCGAGTTCAGCTACATACTCCAGCGACGCGACCCAGAACTCGCGAAAGAGAAAGAGCAAAACCTGAGAGCCTTCGGCCTCGAAATCGTACCTGTCACGGATGACGAGCTGTGGAGGGTTGCAAGCAGCATCAAAGCGGCACATCCCCTCTCGCTTGCAGACTCTTTCGCCGCAGCGACCGCGAAAATCAAACGAGCAAAATTAGTTACGGGAAAAGACGAGGAATACAAATCAGTTGGCGTCCCTCTGATAAGACTTGCAACTTAGGTTCTGCTTCTAGAACAAGAGAGATGTCTAGCATAGGTTATCATAGGCGAGGGGGAAAACCCACAGCCTTCATATTTAAGCGTGGGAGGACGTCACACACTGAGGTTACCGACTCTGTACCGCTATTCCGTGACCATGGGCATAACCAGCAGCAGAGAGAAAGTGCCTACTTCCCTTGCATTCGCAGGCTGAAGGATACGTTCCTGAAGAAAAGGAAAAGGAACTACAGGCGCATAGCTCCTAATGCGCAGGATCCTTCGCTGGGGTAATCCAATGCCCACCCACAATGCAACTAAGGTCGAGCAAAACAGGGCGCCTGAGAACCTTTTTCAAATGGTTAAGATATGCAATGTCGTGTGGAACCATGGTTGCGGAAACCGTCCCCGTGGAAATCCCAGCCGAGATCCTTGAGCTTGCAGAGCGCAGCGGCATCTCTCGAGAGAAAATGAGCGCCATCCTGAGAAGTTTCGCTGTGCTGGAGGTCCTAGCGTCCTCATCCAAACTAAGCAAGAAGGACGCTGACAAGCTCTCCCGTGAAATTAAGATCGCGGCTTGGAAGAGGCTTAGCCCATACAGACACTGATTTTAGACACCAACGTTTTGATTTCTTCTCTGGTGAGCACGGAAGGAATCACCAGAACCAGTCTTGCGATTCTACTCCATACGGACAATTGCGAAGTCATAGCTCCAGCCGAATTATCCGAAGAGCTCAGAGCCCATAGCACAGAGATATCTCGCAAGGCTGGTCTTACGCAACAACAGTTTGAAGAAGCCCTAGACCGGCTCTTGGAGAACGTTGAACTCGTACCCCTTTCGGGTTACATTAGCGACCTCAAACGAGCGCTGAAGTTAGTGCGGGATGAAACCGATGCACCGTTTGCAGCGTTAGCCCTAGCAAAGTCGCCGTCAACAATCATCACCTACAACAAGAAACATTTCAAATCGAGGGAACTCTTGCGCGTGGGCGTCCAAGTCCTGAGACCTGCGGTCGCCGTTTCACGACTGCGCTACGGGGATTGACGAGAAGTGAACGTGACTAAGTCTTCCGTGTCGGAGACACAGGCGACTCCACGCATAGCCCACCCAACATTTTTCTGGCCAACCAACACAAAACAAACCCCAAACCCCATCATCCACCCCCACGATTGAGTAAACACACGCATAGTCAGCTGGGTTTCTGTGTTTTCATGCTAGCTTCTTGTAGGTTGCGGGTCATTTGGTCGAACTGCTCCTTCGTGATCTCCTCTAGCGTACCTGACACGTAGTATGTGGTACTCATCCCGGTACCCTCGGTACGTCCCGCGATGGCCCCATCCCTAGGGCCAGAATATCCATCGCAACAGGAAGAAGAGTATCAGGAATCCGAAATCTCGAATTTCGTCACACTGACTTCCAACACGAATCCGCCATGCGGAAAATAAAACCTTTCTTACTTTTATTCCTTCGACTATCCATCAGAGTTGATCGGACTCAAACAAATGTGCTTCGCTTCCGCTCTGTCGTCCCACGGGAGGATGAATTTCAGATTTGAGGTGCAATATTGCATTTTTCGCCTTTTCAGTTCTACTGCTTGCAAAAGCAGCAGTTTCTGCCTGGGAGCAGGTGGGGGGTTCTTAGAAAATGCCAAGGTTTTCCATGATTTCTGCTTAGGAATCCCTTAGTCGGTTGGTAACGGGAATTTATTTGTTTTTGTCATCTCACTCTAGGACTTTATAGAGTCACTTCGACAGCGATATTCCGATATTTCACCTTGCGCCCAAATGAGTTAGATGAGATGGTGGAGCGTTGTTCCCAGAAATCTGAACCGTTGACGTTCAATGCGAAAACTCTGAATGAGTTAATTTGGGAATCAGTTGATGAGGTCCTGAATGGACTTATCGGAAAGAAACCTACCGAAGCCATGTATGACCATTTGGAAAGGCATTTCTCAATTGCAAGGGACGACATTCCACAAAATACGGAAACGCTCTTTGACGTGGTGAAAGAACTTTTCGGACAAAAGGGCAGCATGGTCATCTCCAGGTGCATCGCGAAACGGGTCTTCGAAAACCTTGGCTGGGAATTCGTACAGGTTCCAGGGCTCGGATTTTCGGAGTATGTCGAAATGGCGAGGGCTCGAATTGCAAGAGAACTTTTCCAGAAGTCGAAGATCCTGGGCGCAGGAGAAAAGTAACTATACTATCCTCTAGTCAAACTTGAAATGAACCAGATGAGAAAGAGCAGCGTTCCGATAGCGATGCCAATCCCCGCAAGTAGCGGCGCCAGAGACGGTCTCGGTGTGGAGGTAAAGCCTATGACTGCTCCTGTCTCAGCGTCAAGTTGAAGTTGAAACTTCTTGGATCGAGTTAGGGGAGAGGAACGATGGGAACCGTGAATCTCCCAAATGCGCTTTGTCTGGTTGAGACTAACTTCTTCTACCGATACTTCCGATGATTTGCTCGCTCTCGCAACATAGGTTCGAGTAATCTCTTCAGCTCCCTCAGCCGATTTCACATAGCCAGCTGGTCTTGGGGGTGTTGCCAACTCCCTGATGAGGCTCGGGAGTGCTCCGTTCAATATCTGCATGGCTTCGTGAAAGCGTGAGGCGTCGGTGCAGATTGCGAGAAGTCTGTCTTCACTGATATGGGCGAAAATCACGCCTCCGTTCGCATAGAGAAATCCGACAAGCTTCAATGTGCTCGTGTTCTTGTTGAATTCGGTTGCTGCGCCGAGGATTAGTAGTGGTGTCAGTGCGCCGCTCCTAAGCGATTCATCGATCTCATAAGCGAGCTTTCCGTCGCCCGGTTTCGCAGCTTCTTCCACCACAAACAGTTTACCGTCTCTTTCTTCGAGCATGAAGACTTTCAGTATGCTAGGGTGTAGAACAAGAATCTCGTCGGTTAACCTCACCGAATATGGTCCGTGGTGTTCTTGGTGCAATGTGGTATGAAATGGAGGAGCTGTAGGGTTTTTATCTGTTTCCAGCCAACGACTGAGCCTTCATTTTCATGCCTGAAGAATCCACGGGGGCAGAGGTCCGTGGCCATTGAATCTGCAAGTTTCGCAGATCGCTACAGTCAAGAATCTCGGCGCCTGCAAACAATCTGGATCAGCGATGATGCTTTCGCTCAGTCCACATTTTGCGGCGGACAAGCGAGTTTCCAAGTAACACGTCTGCCCCACAAACCTACGCCTCCACGCCCCTCACACCTTACGCCCGCAACGGTCACAGAACCTATTCCCAGAACCCAACTCGCGCCCACAGGAACACACCACCTTCCCGAAATCAGCACCACAACTCTGGCAGAACCTTGTAGCCCGCACAATCTGTAAACCACAACGCCTACAGGATGCGTAGCCCTGTGGCTTACTCAGAATCCCTCGTCGAGCGAACTCAAGCCTAGTCCTCAACCGGCTCAGAAAACCACCTCCACCTACCCCACCCGCCTCTTTCTCTGAGCTCTTCATCGACACCTGCGGTGCGGCGACCTCGGTTCGCTCCTCTTTCTTTTCAGGCGGGTTTAATGCGTCAAGCCTGCTCTCAGCCATGTCCACATTTAGTGGCATATCATGCAACATACCGACTGGGCCGAGGCGTATCATGAGCGCGGCCAGGGTAGCGATCAGTCCACCCGCCGTCATTGTTGTCAGGATTCCGTATTGGGCTCCTATGATTCCTCCGATCAGCGCGCCGAGGGTAACAGCACCGTAGCTAAAGGTCCGCATCGTTGCATTCATCCGCCCTTGGAGCCTATCAGCAACAAGAATCTGGCGGAAGCTCACCTGATTAATGTTGTAGATCGGAATTCCGATGTTTGCTATTAGCCAAATCGGAGCGAGAATAGCTACCGCCGGGCCATACATAGACGCTCTAACTGCGAGTAACCCGAGGCCATTAATCACGAGAGCCGCGGTGAGCGCTGATCCGAGGCCTATAAATTTGAGGAGTTTTGGAGCAGTCACTGCCCCGACTACGACGCCTACGCCTCCTATGCCGAGCGTGATACCGGCCACTAGAGGAGACATCTTCAGCTGATCATATATGAAGAGGTAGAAGACCGCGAAGAACATACTGTTACCGATGTTGAGGATTGAGGTGGACGCTGCAAGGTTGCGCAGTGTCGGGGTTTCCGTGACTACCCTCACTCCGTCCTTGATTTCGCTCCAGAAGCGGGGTTTCGCGGGGGGGGATGGAGGCGGTTCGGGCTTTTTTATCGAAAGTATCGCGATCGCCGCGAGTAAAGTGCCCAGTGCGTCCAGAGCGATCGAGGGTGCCGCGCCGACGCTCTGAATTAGCCCTCCGGCAATCGGTGGACCTACAACGGCCGCCGCCGATGAGCTGGTCTCCAGCTTCGAGTTTCCTTCTACGAGGTCCTCTCTGGCGATCAGGGTCGGTAGGTAAGCCGTGTAAGCGACATTGAAGAACACTATAGTCACGCTCATGACCAGTGTTACGATGAAAAGTTGGTAAAGGCTTAGCATCCCAAGAAAGAAGGCTGCGGGAATGGACCCGAGTGCCGCGACTTGGACTATGTTTGTCCAGATCAACACAGGCCTCCGCCGCCACCTGTCCACCATGACTCCGGCGAAGAGCCCCAGCACCGGGTACCCAACATTACCGAGAGCGTTCAAGAGCCCCATCTCGAGGGGGCCAGCGTTGAAGATCAGTATGGCTATTGTCGGCACAGCCAGACTTGTTATTGAGCCACTAACCCACTCAACCGTCTCTCCCCCCCATAATCGAACGAAATCCCTATGCCTCCATAACTCCCCCACACCCCTTCCCCCTTACCAGAGATTCTTCTCATCGACTCTAGATGTGTCAGTATCAGGAGATAAGATGATAGAACTGGTACGCGGACTTAGGCTAACGTCACAGTTTCCAGTAAAGCGTAGTTGCACGACATTCTAAAGGTCAATCTTGAAAAGTTGACCCACACAGTCTGATAAGGCTGTTATTCTACCAGAAAGCTCCTATTCCGCACGCAGGGTTGCACTGCAGGTTGAATCAAACCCTTAATCCCCCAAACAACCTAGGCTATCAGGAATCTGGGTTTAATGTCGACAAATTGTGAGTCTTTCGAGGTCTTGAGAGATAATCTGTTTGTCACCGCGCTAACTGCAACACGGTTACAGTATGTCTATGCTAGGCTGAGTATTACATAATGCGTGAATACCCTTGACAGAGGTCAAAACGATGCTTGACGCGGTAGAGCAGACCGTTAAGCAGGATGTCGAAAGTGCAGACCAGTTCACCGTAGCATTGGACCGGCTCACCAAGAAGACCGTGAAAGTACTTCGGCTCCTGTGCGAAAGCGGCAACCCGACGACGGTCCTCGCCTCCAGTATTACTCAACGTGACCTGGCTCGAAAGCTACATGTAACTCGACAAGCACTCAGCGTACACATAACCAGGCTTACGGATGCCGGATTGATCCAGGCAGGACGAGGCTTCATCAATGTCACCGAGAACGGATTGAAAGCGACAGGGTACCACCATAACCCAGCAATACTGATCGTGCGCGTTGCTCCACAGAACCAGCTGGAGGCCTATGAGAAGATTAAGAAAATCCGTGCCTTTGAAACATTCCGAGTGGCAGGAGACGCAGACTTCGCCCTCGTCGTAGACCAGCGAAACCTAGACAAGGTGTTGCAAGACCTCTACGCGATACAAGGAGTCATTGCGACAAAATCACTTATCGCAACCGAAACCATCAGACAAACCTTACAGTACGAAAACACGCCAGCTATTTGATCTGAGCCGCATTAACCGTTCTTAATCGCCGGTGTGGCCGCCACAACCTCTACCCATTCGCTTGTCACCGTCCTAAGCTTTTCATCACGCAAGCAAAAGCCTTGCAGGCATGTAACTTTCAAGCATGAACCGCAGGCATATTTTTGCGTTATGCAAGGATTGCATCGATACGCGTAAAGATGTCAATTGCTCTGGTGTAGCTTAATATTACCTGGCCGCTTTATTTACAAGATTTGTGCATATAGTTGGTGAGGAAAGAGGTAGAATCTGAATATGTGCGAACACTGCGATGTGCTGATGGAAGTTTTGACCGAACTTGCAGGCGAAAAGGTTGCCGCCGTAATCATGAGGCGTACCGAGGCCAGACTCCATGGGCGCGGTAGCGAACAAGTTTCACATAACTTTCTCGTAGTCACAGCGTAGGCGAATCTGTCCCTCCTTATGCCGGGGGTCTGGCTTTTGATGGCTGAAACGGTTCGAGTCTTCGATGAATTTGCATGGAACAATAGGATAATCCGCGAAGTCTCCAAACAGCTTGACCCCACCAACATAATGATCCTATCAACAATGGCTGAGGTTGGACCAAGAAACCTACTCGAGGTTTCGAGGCTTACAGGGATTCCGTTCACAACCGTCTATCACCGGATTTCCAAAATCGAATCAAAGTCAGGAACAGTAGTAACTCTCATACCCAATGTTGCTAAACTGGGTATGGTTAGGTTGGTGGTTCTAGTTGCCTCGAAACCGGGTTTGGAGGACACTGTAACCCAGGCACTGAGGATTCCCAACTATTGGAGAATTATTGAACGGTGCGAAGGAGCGTTCACGCATCATTCAATTCAAACCGTACCCGTGAAATTCCTGAAAGCATTCAAGGATTACATTTCAACTATGTATGCCATGAACCTAATCAAGAGCTTCAGAATCATCCCAACCTCCGATTCATACTCGATCTTTGCTGACTTCTCTAGCTACAATTCAGCTTCAGGCGAATGGACATTTCATTGGGACGAGTGGTTGAACGATCTCGCAATGAGAACGCCAACGAAGACAATTCAGGACCAGCAAGGCGAACCAATGAGTGTCGCAAAGCTCGATCTCGAAATAATTTCGTACCTCGAGGAAAACGGGCGCATGAACTTTGCCGACATCGCCAAGAAAATTAACGCTTCACCGCAGGCCGTGAAGTACCATTACGACAACAGACTAGTTCCCAGCGGGGCGGTGGGACAGTTCCACTTCGATGTGGCGCCGTACCCTGTCGAGTTTTCCGCCTACCACGAATTCATGCTCGAATTCGCCGATAGGACAGCAATGAATCGATTTTTCTCGTTGGCGAAGAAATTGTTCTTCGTAGATCACCTTTCAAAGGCACTGCGTAAGACCACTCTTATCGTAAGGACGCGAATGATTAACTCGCAGGTCGAGAATATGTTCGCGTTCTTCTCTGAACTGGTTAATGTCGAGGTCCTCACGTCTTACTCGGCCGTTAGACTGAACATGAATAGCAGGTTGCAGCAGACCATATCCTGTGAACTATTCGACGACGTCGAAGGATGGAAATGGGACGTCTACAACGTTCTACTGGAACTGAACAGGCTCTAAGTTTTTCTAACAACTATTGTGTCCACCTGTGTTGCTGTGACGCTCGGCGACCCGAGTCGCTCAAGAACTGCTGACACTTCCTATTGCGTTTGTTTTTCACTCTACGTGTAGGGGGAAATTGGGATAGAAATCCCCTCCTCCGCGCCAAAATCCCACTTTTCTATATTTTGGGGGCGTAAATCTGATTAGGTGGGCCAGGCTGAATCGGGCTAGTGCCTGAGCATGAAGACGGTTGAAATTGATCCTAAGGGCCGTGTTGTAATCCCGAAAGCTGTTAGAGAGCAGAGCGGAATATCGGTTCCCGGCGAATTGGTGGTCAGCGTCGAGGGAACAGGCAAGATCACTCTCCTGTCCAGCGAAATCAGTTTGAAGAAGGCGCACCAGATCGGGCAGAAGAAGCTGCGAACATGGAACGAGAGTAGACATGATGAAGACAAGTTGGCTCATAACCTTGCTCGAGAGGAAGACAACCATTGAAACTGCTTGACACGATGGTTCTAATTAGCGCGATGAACCCCACCAACAAGCATCACAAGACGGGAATGATGTACCTGAAAGAACTTCGAGCATCCGAATCAATCCGCGTCCCAACCTCAACCATGATCGAATTCGACCTTGTAATGCGCAACAACGGGTACACAGAAAGCGAAATAATTGACACTTGGAACGCTCTTGCCTCTTTCATAGAACAAAAGCTCACTGCAACAACAATCTCTGCCCACGCTATCGCTTCAGGAATGCGAGCGAAGGGACTAACCTACTTCGACTCACTCATAACCGCGACCGCCAAGGAAATGCATGCAACCGTGATAACTCGAGACGATGAGATATCGAAGTATGTTGACACGGAATGGGAATAAATGCGGTGAAGACGGGATGGGAAAGTAATCATGGAATGTGATTCATCGGAAGTTTCTGTGGTAAGGGCTTTGATCTAGAGAATGTCCACCTACTACAGACGTGCAAAAACCTCGATCGCAGCCGAAGCCAGGAGGCCGACTAGGGATATGAAAAACAGGTTGACATCCGCTCGTAAGAACCTGACAATTTCTTCCCCGCCTACTCGTCGAGCAGCCAATCTTAACGGTTCTGAGACGCACGCCAGAACGAATAGGAATTCCAGAGGGGCATGCACCCACGACGTCGCCAGTAAACCATTTACCATGCTTGGGCCTCTCAGCTCCGCCACAAGCGTCAAAGTGGCCCCGAGGTTGAAGAAACCTAGCAAGCCTCCCGTCAATAATGAAAATGCGGTAAGAAAGCGGATCAGGGTGACCTTCCGGATGGACGGTGTCCAACGTACCTTACCTAATATCAGAGGGTACACGAAAGAGAGGGCGACGGGAATGCAATTATTGAAAAAGATAAGCAACATTAACGTTACTGCGCCTAGTGAATACGCAGCCCGTACCGGGGTAGTGACCCGCGATTTGATCAGGAGCAGCAGGAATTCTCGAAAAGTCGACGAGAGGGCGGTTACCAATGCCCCAGCTACGGAACCCAGACCGAAAGCCACAAGGGTGGCTCCAAATGCTATATCGATGAATTTCATGGCCAACCAATTAGATTCTGCGTTATTCGATGCGGGAGTGAGATAGGATGGTGTTCGATGTACTTCTCGAATCGGTCAACGTGCTTTCAGTCCTAGCTACCGCCGCTCTCGTAATCCTAACAATCAAGCCATGCCGCGCCTCAGGCGTACCCTATCTGCTCACGATCCCAGCGGGCTTCGGTCTTATGACGGTTGCTTTCGCCGTTCAAGCCCTACAGCCATTCCTAGTTTCGAGTTCACCATTACTTGGATCCCCCGTAGAAGCTGTGTGGTTACTAATTGAGACTTATAGCGTATTGTTCCTCGCATTCGCTTACGCGCGTCGGACGAGGCTCCTCCTGCTCGGTGAATCGACGTCAGCCGACTTGCTAGTAGCCGGCCTAGTTACACTCCTTTTCCTCGTGGTCATATTCGTAACTCGGGCTTTTGGGGCAGTTGATGCCGCCTCGACAAATGGGGAGTTCTTCCTTAGAGCGGTCATCATGGCCGCTACGATTTACCTTATTTACGAAACTCTCCGGAACTGGAAGCTAACTCAGAAGGCATCACAAGGTATCGTTACGATCAGCTTTGCCTTTCTCCTTGTCGCACAGGTAGGGTTCGTCCTAGCGCTTGGGAATTTAGGTTCAGTGGCGACCTTCTTGGCTTATGAAGGGAGAATAATGTTCCTCCTCTTGTTCAACAGCGTGCTTTTAGTCGGCGTCAAGAAGAATGATCCAGTAGCAGTAATAAGACGGCTTGGCTTAGCGGCGCCCGCCCACTCTCGGCCCACCCTTCTCCAGAAATAGCAAAAATAACTTCACCGTACTATCGAGAGAATTCCAGCGAACACCGGGTCACCAACCGTCAACGCGATCACTACAGCGGCCAGTATGAAGACTAGTAGCGGTACCCCCGGTGTTACCCATACTGTGTTCGGCGACCCGACCTTTTTCATGGATTCGCTGAACTGAGAAAGAACCTGTTCCCGATCAACGTCCGCATTAGAGTAGACTTGGAATGTTCGATGAGCGCCGTTCTCGTCCTCTACAACTTCCTCCATTGGGTAGAGGTAGAAAGTCGATTGCAAGTGTGAAACTCCGGTTGGAAAACCTGTGATGAACGCCAAAACCTTCTTCCAGGTCGGCTCCCGTTCCAAACCCTCGAACATTCCTGATCCCTTCCGTGTCAGGACGAGTAAGTTTCTACCCAACATCCACACAGCGACCGAGAGCGAAGCGACGTAGCCTGTAACTAAAACGACAATCGGGAAGAAGGGGTAAGCAAAGCCGAGCATTGGCTTCACGATTCCTGGGGGAAGGGGAAGTGTGATGCCAAGGCAGATCAGGGCCTTTGCGTCGGCGCCTCCAGACAAGCCGAAGAATACGAGTCCAAACGCAACCAAAATCGAGAGGGAAACTGATGCTGCGGTAAATAACAAAAGTGCCGGTTCAACCCATATCCTATAGATAGTGAGTATGAGGCCGATCGGCCCGTACACTAACCAGACCTTATCCGACACTTCACGGGTTCTGAGGTCAAATATCGCAGCGACGGTGAGGGCTATCAGAGTGATAGAAACTGAAACATACTCCGATATTTGATAAGGGTCCAACACGTCCCCACAGCTATTCCTTTTGAGGGATGAACCCAACCAAGCCTCTAATCTACCTGCCTAGATTCCTTCGGCCTGGCCTGCACACATAGGTGACAAATCCATGCCCGTCCGAGAATTGTATTTAGTTGAAGATTGTTATTAGTCTCTTTTCTGGGGCGCGTGTATTTAGGCGGCAGGGAAAGTGGATCTCCCTCGTAATAATCGTAGATTCGGAGAAACGGGCCCTTGTCGCTCGAAGAGTCACAACTGAACGCCTTACGCCACATAGGGCTGACTGAGTACGAGTCTAGATTATACCTGGTGCTAGTCAAGATGGGCCCGATCAAAGCAAGCGAGTTAAGCTTCCGCGCCCAGATACCTAGAACAAAAGCCTACGGAGCAATTAACGAGCTCGAACGGAAGGGGTTGCTCCAAATAATCCCAGGAAAGCCCGAAGTTTATTCCCCAGCCTCTCCCGGCGAGGTTCTTATGCCAATCGTCAACAAACTCAGCCGTCAATTAACTGAGGCGGAAACGGTCGTCGAGGACCTGATGTTGACATTTGAATCCAACAGGTTCGTGAAACGTGATGGCCCAAAGGAGGCTGATGGTTTCTGGGAGATTCAGGGAAGGCCGGGCATAATCAACAAGCTGAATCAAATATTCAGCGATGCCTCGAAAAGCATAAACTACTGCACGAGCGCGACAGGGTTAGTCCGAGCCTACAAAGCTCACTGCGACATCTTAGAGAAGGCTAGTGACCGGGGCGTGGCGGTCCGTATAATCTCCCCAGTCAACTCGGCGAATGCTGTGGTAGCCCGCGAAATTGCGGAAGTACTTGAGTTTAAGTCCCTTGACAAACCGTTCGGGCAGAACTTCGTCACGGTAGATTCCCGAGAACTCATTGTGATGGAGACCCTGCCAGAGGATCTGCGAACCGACCAGGGGGCCGATAAGGGGATTTGGACTACAAATAGACTTGTCGTGGAATTACACGGCGAACTATTTGAGAGGTTGTGGAACTCAACCCCCACTCGTAAGCTGCCTCCGCAAACTGCGTGAACCAGTGTGAAACGCTTTATCTAGTAAGTTTAGATAGCTATTTCAGCCCGCCGTGCGAGCGGCCAAGTGTGGGGAAATGGTGTTCATAGCAAGGCCTCAATTTGACCGTCCTGGGCATATTTTGCCGGTAGTTCCGCGTTTGGCTTTGGTTGATTTTGTCCGCGTTTGCTTGGATTTTGGATTTCTGTTAGCGAGAGTTACATCAACTTTTGCTGGGCTGCGTTGTCACTCTGTTTTGGAAACTTGGGATACATCAGGGCTATGCCAAACATTGGCTTAACATTTAATTGCATTGATATGAGACCTTGATATGAGATGCTGGACCAGGACCTCACTGGCTTCAATTCTACTTGGAATCTTCATCCTAAGCACCCTCCTGCCTGACATGGTCCCCTTCGTGCGCGCTCAACCTTCATCCAGCATCGGAACCATCGCACCCTCCACGTATCCGCTTCTCTTCGGATCATCAGGGAATGTGGAGATTGACATTCCGAAGCCCGGCATAGCCGTTCGCATAGAGGTTCCAAGAGAATTCCTTCAGGGAGTCGTATCAGGAGAAAACGATACCCACTTCATCACAAGCAACATCAGAAACGACTACTACTATTACAACGTCGTAGATGAGTCACGCCACTGGACTTACGATTGGAGAGGCAACGCAACTGACGGTGCATGCTTCAAACCTAACTTCTCATTCTACGATTCTAACGCTCCATACTGCGTTGAAATATGGAACTATCTCAATTATCCGCTAAACGCTATCAATTATCCGCGGGGATTCCAGCAACCAAACCCTAACGTTGATTATTGCGCTGATAACAATCAGGACCGATACGTCTTCAATTGTTTTACCGCCCCGAAATTTGTACTCTTCCATAACTTGGCTTCACCAACACTAGCGGGGCTTTACAATTTCACGCTCTTCGTAGCGAACCGCACAAACACGCTGGGTTACCCCGACTTCGTGCACGCCTGGAACACCACTCTATTTGTTCCTGTGAGTATGGCGTACAATGCTGGGGTTATTTCGGGAAATATCTGCGACGGTATAGGTATGGCAGGTACCGCACTATCGTGTGTCGGTCCAATTCGGGGAAAGGGAATCGTGTACGCTGAGAGTACCTCGACGGGTCAAATCGTTGCGAGAGCCTACGTTAACCAGACCTTATGCCAAGTATCGGTGACTTCTTGTGGCTCATTCAAGCTGACCGGTCTGGCCCCTGGCGGTTATCAGGTTGAGGGATCCGCGGGGCTTGACCAGCCATTAACTTATTCGCTTACCCCATTAGCTTCTACGCCAATAGCTTATTCGCTCACCCCATATGGTTATCCAACTGCTCAAACAGTCGTCGTAACAGCCAATTCACAGACATTCACCCCATTGCCGCTGAGACGTGCGCCACTTGTCTGCGGGTCGATATACTATGAAAATCAGTACGGGAGCGTCCCCTCAGGAACTAATTCTATTCGTTCCTTGACAGATCAGTCTTACCTCATCGCTGCAGGGGTCGGATTCGAAAATCCGAAATTCGAGTTGAACGTGACGGTTGAAGGCACAGACCCGTTCGGGCACGTTTTCAGATATGAGGGTGTTTCCACCGACACCACGAGTGGAGATTCGTTCAACCTCACAACCGGCGTGGGTGTGAAGTATGTTGGAACCGATCCTTACGGGACGGAGTTTGCAGGGCTTCCTGCACCGGAGGATGTCGGACCAGGTGGGTACACATTGAGTGTGAATGTTTGGGTGTCAGGCTATCTTCAGCCGACTGAGACCGCTACTGTCTCGCAGTCCCCCGGCACCTTAACCCCTACCTGTTCTAACCAGCCAACAGTGTCACCCAACCCTGTGATTATGCGCATGGGGGGAGTCATCACAGGCACGTTACAGTTTTGCAACACTCCGCCTGCTTCCCTCCCTCAGCCATCGTGTACTAATCTTGAATCGCCGCAAGAAGCTGAAATGTCCGCCACCGGGTCCACCACGGGTGCCCTGTTCGGCGGAAACATCATAGTTCAAGCATACGACGCTTCGGGTATTCTCAGAGGTCTCACCATAATTAATGGAACTGCGGCAAATGGCCAGACGTACTATCCACCTTCGATCTGTACCGCCTCCGATGCGGACGGTTGTAATTCCTTACGATTCTACATTACGGGTTTTTCAGAGTACTATAATCATAGTCTCTCTGGAACCTGGGAGGAGCATGATTATGGATTACCGGATGGTACGTACACGCTTCAGGTTTACGTGAGAGGCTATGAGCTAACCTCTGACTACACTGCTATAGTAAGCGGCGGCAATTCAATTCCTGTCATTGCGGTGATGACTCGTGGAGGCGCTTTTCAGGTTGAGGTAGGGTCAGCCGATAACCGTTTTGGTACGGGCAATAGCACTAGGGCCATTCAGGCGCAGATGCCGTGGAGGTTTCTGAACTCCTCAATCCCAGTCCAAGCCAGGGTGTACTTCTACGCTTCTAACGGTGCTGCGGTAGGATATGTGGAAGCGATCATGGTGACAAATGTCCCGAACGAAATCGGTGTTACATCTTTCACCGATTATACCTTCACGGTTATTTTTGCGGGTCAGAACTGGAGTCTGCGAGAAATCTGGTTTTACGGCTTCGTTCCAACTTGTGTTACGAATGACACTTACACGATCCTTGCCTATACGCTTGGGTATGTTCGACAGTTCCCGGGCGGGATCAGTCTTCCCAACCAGTTGGTAGGGTTCGGTCAAGGCTTCGTAACGTTGTTCATTGCGAATGAAGTGGACATTACCGTCCCAATTTTTGCCAACCCGCAAACCCTCACGAAAACAGCTGAGTATGATCACGCAATCGGTCAAGTATTTTCGGGCCCCCTTTTTGGTGCCGAGATGGCGAATTTAACGGCGGGAATATCCACTTTACAGTTCAACATATTCGGTTTCGGGGCAATGGAGCTCAGCAACGCTACAGAGTGTACAACGATCGAGTTCAACGGCACTACACTTGCTCAGCCATTGAATCTATGTGGGCAGGGGCACTTCTTCTATGTTGCGCCTGACGGTACGCGATCTTTCGATTACGGATTAGACGTGGGAACTTACTCGGCCGCGCTAAACCAGCCCCAATCTCAGTTCGGCTTCTTATACCATTTCATGCAAGTATTGGCGTTGCCCGTTGTGCAATTCACCGATCTTTTCCTTCAACAAGGCGTCTTCCTTCAAGTAATCCAAATGGCGAGCATCATGCAAGGTGCTAATTCAGTAGTGCAGGGATTCTGCGGTGGCATTTGCTTGCCTAACCCACCGTCCGACGTGGTTCCCTTATCCTGGGCCCAGGTTCAGGCAAGTAACTCCACATACTCCCAAGCCGCGCCCACCTCTGATGGCCTGTATGATGGTGTGGGGTCGTTCTTCCTGCCTATGGGCACCTACAACGTAACCTTCACCGACGTCCAATACCAGTCACAAACAGTCTACAACGTCCCTGTACAATGGGGCAGCTCCTACTCCCTTACCCCACAACCCCTCTGTCCCACGGGAACCACATGCCCATAACTTTGGGTAAATGAAAACTTCTCGACTCAAGAAGCCAGCCCTGCTGTGGCACGGAGAATCCGTAGCCTCCTTCGAGTAAGTCGCCCGAAAACTCAATCATGCAAGAAAGACGCCCCTACGATCGACATTCATCCCCTCGTGGCCTTCATTATCCCCTTACTGCCCGTAGCTTTCGCTATTCAGAAGGGAGACTACAACTAAGTGTAGAAGCTGAAAAAAGACGCGGGTACTTTCGCTCGAACTAGGCGTTTCGGTTAGGACTAGGGGCGGGATGTGGATAGTGGGAAACGCGAACCCCTAAATATTGATAAGATATATCTTATTTGCGACTAGAAATGGCGCTTGAAATGACTAGGCTTTCGGAGAGAGGCCAGGTAGTGATTCCGACAGAGCTCAGAAAGAGTATGAACTTGAAGGAAGGGGAGAGGTTCATCGTTATGGGTGTCGGCGATACGATAGTTCTAAGAAAGTTAGAACTTTCGCATGAGAGGCTCCGACTGAAAAGGCTAATCGGGGAGTTCCGTGCGAAGGCAAGAAAATTGGGTTTTACCGAGAAAGAGGTCGAGAAACTGATACAGAAGACCAGAAAGGTAAGCGGTTGAGAATTACTCTCGACACCAATGTTTTGGTTTCAGCTTTCATCTCAAAGCGCGGCCATCCGGCCACCATCTTAGACTTGGTCGGCACGTTTGAAGAGATCACGCTAGTGTTGTCGGACGAAATACTCAAGGAGTTCGTAAAAGTGATGACGAGGAAGGAAGTAAGGAAGAGGTTCGGCCACAACACGTTAGACGTCTCCGAACTTGAAAGAGCAATTAGAGGCATAGCCAAAATCGTGAAAGTTGAATCAGAGTTCAAGGTTGTGGAAGAGGACCCGGAAGGCGATGTTATAGTGGATACAGCCTACGACAGAAAGGCGGACTATATCGTGTCTGGGGACAAGCACCTGCTGAAACTGAGGAAGTTCAAAGGAGTGCACGTAGTGAGCCCGAGAGTTTTCTTAGCTATAGTAACGAGAAGATTTGGGGATTTGATTCTGCCGAAAAGCGACGTCGCGTGACGTGAGATTCTGCTGAGAAATCTGCGTCCTCCTCTTAAGTAGTTCATGACATCAGCAATCGCCGCGAAAGGATAATTTCGAATTGCGGGTTGTCAAACAATCTTAGCTTCCGTCAGCGCGTATCAAAGTTCGTGCGCGAATGCTTCTGACTCTGACGAGTTGTTGTAATCGACTTGTCCGTCGACTGATTAGGACGCGGAACCATTTGATTCGGTCGGGTGCCGGGTTTTTCGGGTTGGTTGCTCGTTCGAGGGCAATCTCGATGATCTGGCGCAGGTGTATCAGAAGCCAGCGGCGGGTGGGTTCATCTGTGGGCGCTGGGAGGGTTTCTGTTCTGTCTCGGCTCACTTCGTTTTGATTCATCAGCCTGCTCACAGGTGTTTGGGGTGAGGGGGTTGGTTCAACCGGTTCGGGATAAAGTCACAAATCCTCTGAACCCTAAGTTCCGGCTCCGCGTTCACCCTTGAGGCCAATCCGCGAAGGCTTCGGTCCGCAAGCACTTTGCTCAACGTTCGTTGCCTGCAGAGAACGCTGATCACTCGTCGCTATCCTCCCGCCGACCGTGTAGGAGTGGTGTGTGAAGGTGACTGAAACCAAACCCGCACTCCAAGTAATCCCTAAGCCGTTACCAACCCAACCGCCCAACAGAAAAAAATTCCACGAAACACCCCAAACCACCCCCCTCTACCCCCAGAAACCCCAAAACAACCCAGACTAACTGGCCAACTTCCCGTTTTCCACCACCAACCCCCAAAATGAAAGTAACCGCCAAAGTTGGGTTGGCGTGTTGGACGTAACCCACCTTCTGTTTTAGGCGACATTCATCTAATCGGGATACCCGCGCCTCCGGCGGAATTCATTGGCGCCTATTATCCCTTTCACGACGTGGGCAGGCATTTCACCCTTACCGCCAGCCTCCTCAGCGCAAGCGCATCATCTTCCGCGGCTAGTGGAGGTTTCTTTCTGCGCCCTGGCCCGACTTCTCAGCCGGCACCTCACGATGCCACGCGTCCGCCACGTGGGTGGAGTTTCCTCAGGCCCATCGGGTTTAGAGCCCGGAGTCGCTCACCAACTCGCCAACCCAATAGATTAGCGGCGCAACGCCATAAACAAGGATTACGGAACGCTAGGGAAAGAAAAAAAGTAGGGGGCGGAGCGTTACTTGGATCGCATCGCGAGAACGTACCCAACGCCACCGAGCGTAAATGCGATTACGGCTAGGATGATGAATGCGGTTATTGGATATTCAAGGTATGAGAGTACGTGTATATGCACTTGATACGTTGTCCATCCTTGTCCGCCAGAGCTGGCTGGTTGCATGCCTGCTCCCCCAAGGTAGCCTCCAATCATCGCTAGGATAGCAGCGCCAGCCACACCAATGTTCCCGAGGACTAAGTGCAGCCAAGCAAGCGCCTTCGCCGCCCCACTGTAACCCTTACCGAGCACCGTCTCAATGTAGAAGTAGAACAGTGAAGTCACAGCCATACCGATTACTCCGACAATGAGGTACGTCAGATACCCCATGACGAACCACATTCCAGGTTCGCCCCCAGCGATCACCCGCGCCACAGCTACCGGATACAGGCCGATCTGGTCACCGATAGCGCTAACGAAAGTAATGAACGCTGCAATAGCACCTTGAACTATCGCTGCGTAGAGGAAGCGCCCCGCCATTTTGCTAGTTTTCCCTTTCAGTTCCACTTTTCATCCACTAAAATTAGGCAAATACCATGAATTCGATATAACTTGCTTGTATATGCATTTCATAGATTATAGTGGGAAAAGAGCTTGCAGACCTCGAACTAACCGATGCAACCACTTTCTTAGCGTCGGACTTGGCAATGCATCGGGTAACTCATGAAAATAATCCACTGGGTCTCCATGAGAGAAATCTGCACCTGTGCCTGCACGAATGACTTTCCATCAAAAATAAAACGAAACTTTTTGGACCCTAACGAATAGGGTTGGAGGTCTGCTGAAAATTCAGCGAGCTTTCGCTGCGTTGCCATCTTGAAGTTCTCACTTAATAATGCGCTTGTTCAAAACGATTTAGCCATGGGTTTCATGCCAATCCGTTACAAGGGACAGCCAAGCGTTTTTTCTTCGCCGACAACGTGGCTGATCATCGCTAATGTGATAGTCTTCATGGTAATGTTGGCGAGCGGCGATTTTGGCGATTGCAACTCATTGACCTGTCAATTGTTAGCGCAAGAGAACGATTTGGTATTGTCAGGGGCGTATTGGCAGTTGTTCACTTCAATGTTTGTACACTTCGGCCTCCTACACATACTATTCAATATGTTTGGACTGTACTACTTTGGCCGGATTAACGAGTCCGTGTTCCCGCCTCCGAAATTTCTAACAATCTATTTCGGATCAGGTTTACTCGGCAGCATCATGACCCTTGTCTTGTTACCTGCTTCAACACTCTCTGGAGGGGCTTCAGGCGCGATTTTCGGCCTAGTGGGCTCGTATGTGGCGATTGAACGTAGTACCCAGCGCGTCGGCTTCGCTCTGGTTTACGCCGTGGTCATATTCGTCGAAAGCAGCTTCTTGCCTGGTGTGAACATATTCGCGCACTTATTCGGGCTGGTCGGGGGATTCGCTCTTGGCTTAGTCTTCATTTCCATGCGAAAGCCAATCGGCTACTCCGAAGGGTTCACATACACTGTTTGATTGGATGCTTGGTCTCAACGTAGCATAGGCATCTTGATTCCTTTTTCTCGCGCAACTTTAATCGCTGAATCGTAGCCAGCGTCCGCATGTCTGACGACTCCCAGGCCTGGGTCTGTAGTGAGAACATGTTCCGCGCGCTTTTCGATTTCCTTGCTTCCGTCTAGGACGAGGCACATGCCTGCGTGGATGCTATACCCTATGCCGACCCCTCCGCCGTGGTGGACTGATACCCATGTCGCACCGGCAACCGCATTCAACAGTGCGTTTAGGATCGGCCAATCCGCAATGGCGTCTGAACCGTCTTTCATGTTCTCAGTCTCCCTTCTCGGTGAGGCCACGCTTCCGGTGTCCAGGTGATCTCTGCCGACCCATATTGGTCCAGAGAGTTTTCCCGAGGCCACCATGTCGTTCACAATTTTGCCGAACCTTGCTCTCTCCCCATAGCCCAACCAGCAGACCCTAGCGGGTAGCCCTTGAAACTTCACCTGGTCGCGCGCCTTCTCGATCCAACGCACAAGTTCTTTGTTGTACCCGAACTCCTTTATGATCATCCGATCAATCTTTAAGATATCGTCAGGCTCACCTACGAGTGATGTCCAACGGAAGGGTCCGCGTCCTTCGCAGAACATAGGTCGGATGTACTCTGGTACGAAACCTGAGAATGCGAAAGCTTCCTTCAGGCCCGTATCGTAGGCCTGCTGGCGAATGTTATTGCCGTATTCGAAGGTGATCGCGCCGTGTCCCATCATCTGCACCATCGCCTTCACCTCCTCGACGATGCTTTGCTTCGCCTTAAGGAGGTATTCGTCGGGGTGGGATTCGCGCAGTTTGTCTGCTTCTTCCTTGCTTAGGCCCGCAGGGTAGTATCCGTGTAGGGGGTCATGGGCCGAAGTCTGGTCCGTAACGATGTCGGGTATCACGCCGCGTCCAACTAACTCAGGATAAACCTCAGCGGCGTTACCGAACAAACCAACGCTGAGGCTTTGCTTCGAATGCCGGGCAGCTTCGACCATGCGCACGGCTTCGTCTAGGTCGTCAGTCCACTCCATGAGATAGCCGTGCTTAAGTCGGCGTTCAATCGCGGCCTTGCTCACCTCTACCACCAGTGCGACGCCATCATTCATAGTTACGGCGAGGGGTTGGGCTCCTCCCATCTCACCCAACCCAGCAGTTAGGACCAGCCTACCTTTGAGGGAGCCATCGAAATGTTTCCTGGATACAGAGGCTAAGGTCTCGTATGTACCTTGGAGAATTCCTTGCGTTCCGATGTACGCCCATGAGCCCGCCGTCATCTGGCCGTACATTATCAGACCTTTCTGCTCTAATTCGTAGAAGTAATCCCATGTGGCCCATTTCGGGACTAGCATGGCGTTCGAGATTAGAACCCGCGGCGCCCACTCGTAGGTTTCGAAGACGGCAACAGGTTTTCCGCTTTGTATGAGCAGCGTTTCGTTCGGATTCAGCTCCAGTAGAGTCTGGGTAATTTGCTCAAAGCACTCCCAAGAACGAGCGGCCTTTCCAGTTCCGCCGTAGACGATTAGGTTATCAGGATCCTTGGCTACTTCTGGATCTAAGACATTGTGAAGCATCCTGTATGGTCCTTCAATCTGCCAGTTCTTGCAGTGTAGCTTCTTACCCGCAACAGCTGCAGCAGAAGGTTTGAGTTTTAACAAATTCAGTCATTGATTCATCGTCGATTTGTAATTTTAAGTTTGGGCACAAAGGTCATGCTAGGTGACCATCCTTTACGATAACCCTGCCATTCTTGATAACCGTCTCGACCATGTTCACTCCAAGACGATAGCCTAAGAATTGATAATCCTTAGCATTGAAAATCGTGATATCGGCTTTCTTACCGACCTCGAGGCTTCCGATCTCATGCGCGCTTTGGATTGAATGCGCGGCGTTGATTGTTGTAGCCATAATTGCCTCAGCAGGAGTCATCTTCAACTTGTAGCATGCCAGTGCTATCACTAACTGCTCATTCTCAATCCAACAACTCGGGCTCAAGTCGCTCCCGAGGGCGACGGGCACGCCGTGAGTTATGAATTTCCGCGCGTCCGCGTACCTATCTAGCATCAGCGTTAACGGCGCAGCCGGTAACAGCGTCGCGATGACCCCTGCTTCCTTCATCCGTTCAACCCCCAAATCGGAAGCATACAGGAGATGATCCGCCGAAACCGCTCCCACCTCAGCCGCCAGTTCAGCGCCTCCCAACGGATACAATTCGTCCGCGTGAATTCTTGGCATCAAGCCGAGTCGCTTGCCCGCTAGAAGGACTCGACGTGATTCGTCAATCTCAAACACACCTTTTTCACAAAAAACGTCACAAAACCGCGCGAGATGTCTTTGTGAAATCTGCGGCAACCAATCCGCAATGATCACGTCGACGTATTCATCAGTCCTCCCAGCAAATTCTGACGGTATCGCATGTGCCCCTAGGAATGTGTGGATTAGAGTGAGTGGCCCTTCGTCGTTCAGGGAATTAATGACTTCAAGCGACTTGATCTCGTCCTGCAATGATAAACCGTAGCCGCTTTTAGCCTCAATCGTCGTTGTACCATGTACGAGCAAGCTTTTGGCTCTCTCTCTGCAAGTCTGAAGTAGAATTTCTTTACTCGCTGCGCGTGTATCGCGGACCGTTCGGAGAATTCCGCCACCCTTTTGCAAGATCTCCAGGTAACTTGCGCCTTTAATCTTCAGTTCCAGTTCTGACTCGCGAGAACCAGCGAAAACGAAGTGAGTGTGCGCATCTATCAAACCCGGAGTTGCAATTTTTCCAGCGGCGTCTAATCTCTCACTCGCCGCATACTTGCTGAGTACATCTTCAGATTTTGATACTGCTACGATCTTTCCATTGGCTATAGCGACGGCGCCGTCATGTATAATGCCAAGATCCTCCATCTCGGGACCTTTCGCTGGTCTTTGAATGTAACCTTTAGCAGTGATGAGTTGTTGGGCGTGTTTAATGATGAGGTCAACATCAGTTTTGGACAAGACGCAACCCGGTTCTTCTTGCGGTGTCTGCATCTATAGTATGCGTTTTGGTTGAAAGGGTTGGAACATATTCTCCATTCTTTAACGTAGGTATGCTTATATTAACGCCGAAGCCTTAGCAATAATTTGTCAACTCGTCCTTTCGACGCGTTGGCTTCCCGCGATTACCCGGCGGCGGCGTCAACTTGACTTGTAGGGCTTTAGCCCTTGGATGACATGTTGACCTCCAATTGCGGGAACAATGATGAAGGCCCAAACAAACTTGGGGTCGTCCTCACGGCACCCATGAAAATTTGGGTCCAAGATAGGCTTATAGTCACTCTGCAAAATTCCAGTCCGTTCAATTTCCTTAATCGGTCGTAATCCGAAACAATCGTCCTAGCTACACGGTTTAGCTTGCTAACTCCGCTTGATCCTGGCGGACCCAACTGCTATCGGGGTGGGACTAAGCCATGCGAGTTGTGCGTCTCCTAGCCACGGTGGAGGCGCAGCGCACGGCTCAGTAACACGTGGCTAACTTACCCTCAAGACGGGGACAACCTCGGGAAACTGAGGCTAATATCTGATAGGTGGGGAGACCTGGAACGGTCCCTCACCCAAAAGGAACTAGTGGCATGCTTGCTAGTTTCGCTTGAGGATAGGGCCGCGTCCGATCAGGTCGCTGGTGAGGTAACG
>Ga0326727_10009444_pt1 | contig 23998 bp, 43 predicted proteins | sample MB2enrmetagenome_FD_207643 | JGI IMG/M metagenome (GOLD analysis project Ga0326727, IMG submission 207643) | Lab enriched peat soil microbial communities from McLean, Ithaca, NY, United States - MB29MY | ecosystem: Environmental > Terrestrial > Soil > Wetlands > Peat | place: USA: New York... | reverse complement strand
AGCACGAGCCTGCGGGTTCAGAAATAGGACCAGATTTCGGATCGCAATCCTCTTTCACCGGGGAGGCCTGTCTATGCTGCCTTCGTGCGAACTTTACGACTGACCCACACTAAACCCTGAAGCCCCGCAACTACTTCAAGACGGGAATCGGGTCCGTCAGCTCGCACGACCCCCTTCATCGCGCCTGCTGGGAAAAGGCGGTCGCGGCCTTCGACAGGTTCGGAACTCTCCTCGAGCCGCCGATGGAGAACACCGCCATCACCTACCGAGGCCTGAGCCTGCCCTGCCGCTTCCTTCCCGCGGAACGCGGCCGGAAGTCCCCCGTCCTCATCATGGTGAGCGGAGGCGAGGGCATCACCGTAGACCTCTATTTCTGGGCCGGAGCCTATGCCCTCGCGAACGGATACAGCATCCTCCTCTACGAAGGGCCGGGCAACATTTCGACGATGTACACGAGCGGCCTCGTCCACGAAGCAGACTCCTCCAGGCCGATCGGTGCCGCCCTTGACTGGCTTTGCGAGCGGAACGATGTCGACACGGAGAGGATAGCCCTCATGGGCATCAGCTTCGGCGGCTATCTCGCGAGCCGGGCGGCAGCGGTGGACCCGCGGATAAAGGCCCTCATACCCGACTCGCCGGTGCTCGACTTTTTCGAGATCCTGCTCAAGGTGTATCCGAAGTGGATCTTCTCGCTCCCGGAATGGTTCTTCCGCTTCTTTCTCACGCGGATCGCGGGTTACTATGACCGGGCAGGCTTCGATCTTCTCCTCTGGGAAGGCGGCGCGAGCGGCATTCGCGAACTCTTCGAGGAGCTGAAAGAGTACCGGATGGGCGGCCTGGAATCGAAGATCGCCTGCCCCGTTTTCGGCATGACCGGCGACGGAGAGGGTGAAACGTTCACGGGCCAGGCCAGGGAGTTCATCGAGAGGGTCGCGTCGAGGGAAAAACGACTCCGGATCTACACGAAGGCCGACGGTGCGGGAGCGCACTGCCAGATGGACAACCAGCTCATCATGAACCAGGAGCTCGTCGCCTGGCTGGATAGGGTCTTTGACCTGGAAGGCAAGAGGGGATGAAAGCGGCCATGAAGACCAGCCAGAGGCGACCTGAAGCGGAGAAGGAGCCAATTATAAAGAAGGACGAAGCCATTGTGAAGCGCAGCGCACAAAAGGCTTTGGATGCTATGGCCAGGGTAATTATTTATGAATTATTCCCTCATCTTCTCCCTTGCATCCTATTGACATTGTGTAGCCCGCAGGCTACTATTGCCGTATGCTTTCAGTAAAAGAAACGGAAACTTTTAAGACATGGATTAAAGCTTTGCGCGACGTCCGCGCACGAAACAGAATAAACACGCGCATTCATCGTCTCGCGCAGGGAAACAGCGGCGACACTAAAAATCTTGGCGGTAGCGTTTTTGAGCTTCGCGTTGATTACGGACCAGGCTACCGCGTCTATTATATGCAATGGAACCTAGAGTTGATTATTCTACTCGTTGGCGGCGATAAGTCCACGCAGCCCCGCGATATTAAGACAGCCAAGGGACTAGCAAAGGCCCTGATAGATAGGGCAAGGGAGTAGATATGGAAATCGTGCTAAAAAACTGGGACCCGGCCGAGGACTTAGATAGCGAGGAAGCCATGGCCGATTATCTTGAGGCGGCCTTTGAAGACGGCGACCCCGGTGTCATCGCAGCCGTCATTGGCGATATCGCCAGAGCAAAAAGCATGACCCAGATTGCCAAGGACACCGGCTTGAGCCGCGAGAGCCTGTATAGGGCCCTTTCAGCCGATGGGAACCCTAGTTTCTCGACCATTCTGAAAGTCATTGACGCATTAGGACTCAAACTCAGGCCCGAGTCTATAAATGCAACCCCAAAGAAGGCTACAGTGAAGCCGAGGGCGAAGGCTAAAACCAAAAAAACAGCCAAGCCGAACGCCATATAGGGAAGGGCATTATGAAATGCGGAATAAAGCCCGTGCATCCGGGCGAGTTATTCCTTGAGGACGTGCTAAAGCCGCTCAATATGAGCATTACCGAGGCCGCCGGGCTCTTGGGAATAACGCGCAAGGCTCTTTCGGAGTTTGTTAACCAGCGCTCATCCCTAAGCACCAACCTGGCAATGAGGATCGCCCAGGCCACGAACACCACGCCCGAGAGCTGGATCAACATGCAGACTAGCCTTGATCTGTGGCAGGCCAGACAGAACGCCCCGAAGGTAAAGCCCTTCCGCGTGCCCGAGAGCAATGCGGTATGATGCCAGCCCCGCTTAATCGCGGGGCTTTTTATTGTCTCCTATATCTTCCCGCGATATCCCTTGGCGATATTGTTCAATATGACATTCGGATTAGATATTTTCGCCTTACCTTCCCCCAGGCGTTGCTTGTACTGCGTGTAGAACTGGCCCTTCGCTTGCGCCGTACCCGCGGATATCGCGTAGTTGGCGAGGGCAAGGCTCCATAATCTGTCGCCGTGGTGCTTTTGGTTCGCGTCGCAGTCGAAGCGCCCATGCTTCCCCGCAGTAACCGTCTTCTTGATAGAGTGAATCTGTTCGTGAAGCTCTCGGTCAGCCGGAAGCACAATAGAGCGCGAGTCCATGACGAGCCAGAGCGCGTTGGCTATCTCTTCCTTGAACTCCATCGTGAAGACGCAGCTTTCGACCTTTTTATTATACTTCTTCGTCATGCGCTCGCCCGTCTCGGACCCGAGGCCCGTACCGTCTATCGCAAGCCTATGGACGGGCAGGCGGTTGAGCATCTTCGAGAGCATGTCCTGTTGCTCCTCGAAGCCTACGCCCTTGAGGGACATCGAGCACCATACCGTCCGCGTTTCCTTCTCAGGGTCATATCCGAGTATCGTGAGCTCGCTTTTATCGTTCGTCCGCCCTACGTCGTATCCCGCATAGAGCGAGCCATGGATATCCGGGTCATAGGCGAGGATAAAGCCGTCAAGGTCATTACGGTAGGAATATATCTCGGCCTCGCCCGTTGGCGTGCAGCCTTGGATCATGTCGAGCGTGTAGAAGGCCGCGAGCTCGTCACGATAGGAGCACTCGTATTCCTGCTGGAAGTCCTCGAGCGGCGTCGACGCGAGGATGTCGTTAAGCTTCTCCGTGCCGAATCGCTGTATACGCTGTTCGGTCGTCATCGTGGACGCAATCTTTGTTGCTAGTTCCCAGTCATTGCAGAGCGCTGGGCAGAAATACCAGGGCACGTTCCACCGCTTGTATTTTGGGTAGCGCACCTTGTCTGTCACTATTTCAAAGAACCGACCCTTATTGCCGAAAGGTGTCGAGCCTATTTCAATGCTTCCGCCGCGCGAGATAACCGCGATCGCGGCGGTGTATATCTCCGAGTCCTTTGCGTGGAAGGCATATTCGTCGAGGGATATATCCCCGCCCTTTCCGCGCGGCTGCTTACAGGGGAGGCTTATGAGGCGGGAGATAGACTTCCCGTTCGCATCCATAAACTCGAGGTGCGTCCGCGTCCGGGAAATAAGCTTCTTGGTCCGCTCGCTCTCGGGGATAGAGTCGTAAAACTCCGTCGCGACGTGGATCTTCTCCATGGCGTCCTCGAGGGAATAGGACACATACTGTTTCGTGTAATTCCATGCGTTTCGGTCAAGCGCCATGACGAGGCCTTTGACGGCCGTTATATAGGACCACCCGATACGGCGCGATTTATTCGCAATGAAAAAAGGATCTTCCATCGCGAGGTATCGAGTCTGCCATGGATCGGGCTTGAATTGGCCGCCGTCCGCATACGAAAAAAGGTCAGTTGCCCTCTTTACGCGCTCTTTGTAGTGGAGGCGGAAGTCAGGCGCATAGATAGGCGGCGCATCGGGGAATGCTTCGGGAGCCAGGGCATCGCCCGGACGCATTGCTAAGGATGAAGGCATATCAAACCTCGAGCCCGTCTAAGGGGTCAGTATCCGGGGGCTCTTCGGGTTTCCCCTCGTCTTTGCGGCCCTCCTCACCCTCGCCGCCCTCTAAATTGGCCGCTATTGCGTCGGCGTGGTGCGCCTCGCCCGGTTTCTCGGCCTCGGCCCGCAAAGTCGATTCTGGCCCGTTTCCACCCCGGTTTGGCACATTCTGGCCCTCTGGCTTCCTGCCGCTATCGGGCACGATCTCGACCCTGGCCACTATCTCGTTATCCTGAAACTCAGGCCCGGCAAGCTGGGCGAATCTCTCGGCCTCGGCGTCTACGCGCCTATAGAGCACAGAGCGCCGTTCGAGCTCTTGGAGGATGCGCTCGGTCTCGCCGTCGACGTGCTCGGGATACTTGGCGGCCGACTCGCGCGCCCGTATGCGTAGCACTTCGACTTGCATGGCGTTCTGACGCTCCTCGGCAAGAAGGGCAGCAACCGTCATGCCCGAGAACCGCTTCTTAGCGAACTCTCGGCGTAGGGCCTCCTCGGCTTTGCCTACACGGCCGACGAGGAACATGGCATCGGGGTATTTCGAGCGCGCGGCCTTTACTTCATCCTCAACCGAGATGAGGAGAGCATCGCGCATAGTCCAGCGATAATAAGTAACCAGGCGATCGGAGATGGTAACACCATAGTCCGCCTTTATTTGGGAAATAATATCGGCCACCGAAAGGCCCGCTACTGTTAGGTCAATAATTGCCTGAGCCCCGGCAGGCGGGAGCTTATGCGTCTTTTTCTCAGATCTCGGCGCAACTATAGCTTGATTTGATTGAGGTTTTGAGGCTTGTTTGCGGGCCGGAGTCGCCTTCTTTGCGGCCGTTTTCTTTGCTTTAGTCATCCAAAAATCCGAATAAATCAGAAAAACCTAGACTTGGGGCTCAGGCTTCCCAACAGGCCCTAAAATACCCGGCTTGTCGGTCGATAAAGGCTCATTCTTTTCCTCGGGCGCGGAGGGCGCGGTTGCCTTGGCCCGCACGATGATAGGCCGACGCAGGAAGCCCTCGAGGGCGGGCGCATCAAACGACTCCTTGCGAGAGACGCGGAATGGCGTACCCTTGGCGAAGGAGACGACGAGAGTACCCGTGAACCGGGTATTGATAAGGTGGTCCGTGAAGGCATGAAGGTTTTCGACCGCCTTCGGCGCCCCTATCCCCTCTCGCCCTATCGCTCGCTCAGATGACGACACAGAGCACCCCCATCCCCGGCGAAACCCTTACCCGGCCTTCTCCCATCCATGCCCGTATCTGTGGCACGACGCGAACCCGCCAGGTGTCTAGCTGCGAGGCAAGCACGACGGACTGCCTGCGTACTTCGTTATCCGCGCACTTGGTCTCCCGAAGCGCGAGGTAACCCGCATCGATCGCTGCCTGCGTAGGCAAATCCTTGCTTGTGAGGTACCCAGACTCGCGCAGATATGGGAAGACCTCAGCTTTAGGATGGAGGCCGAAATGCTTCGCCGCGTCGGTGATCGACATGGTTTGCTCGGAGCGCATGAGGGCGTCGAAGCTCTCGACCTTCGGGGCAGCGATAACGAGTTCGGCTTGAGCCTTTTGCTTCGCCTCTACCTCGTCGGCCCAGGCTCGGGCGGCGGCAACAGGATCGGTGAAGTTGGGGAGCGACGGCGCGAATGCGGCGCGCTCAAGCTCGAGCCAGCGAGCCACTACCTTTGCCCGGATGTCAACGCGATACCCCGTGATGAGCGTGAGGGTCATTGTCCTATCGAGGTGATAGAGAGTGACATAGCCCCGTGCGTCCATGTCGACAGTAATTCCTTCTGGCAATTGATGATCCATTTTTGGATCATCAATATTGAGCCCGGCTACCATGTCGCGAATGTCACGGCAAACATGGGCATGGTCCTTCTCGCATAGCTCTGCAATTTCGCGACTATCCATCGTCAAGGCATCGCTAGAATCCACTCGGATTTCAATCCGAGCTATTTTCCCCTTATCCCCGCTTAATACTAGGCCGCTCACGCGCTTACCTGCCCGGAGACCGGGAAAAGTTTTGCGAGGCCATCGAGGCCTTTCGGGGTGACGCGAGTCTGCTTAGTGATGTGCTCGTTAGGCGGATCACCATAGGTTCGCGTCTTGACCTCAAAATATCCCTTGTCGAGGAAGTATTGAGTCGGGAGCCAGTCGCCGCCGCGCTTAAAGATCAGGCCTCGGCCGTCGAGTTGATCGAAGAGAAACCCCGGCTTGAGCCCGAGCGCCTTCGCAGCGTCGGAGATGCACAGCGTCCCGGAGGCGTCGAGAAAGCGGTCAAAGCCCGCGACCTTCGGGGCGGCGATAACGAGTTCGGCTTGAGCGGCTATGCGGGCCGATCGCTCTTCTTTAAGGGTGGACAAGAGGCGAATACCGAAATCAGGATCGGCAATGATCTTATCGATGGTCTCTGGCGTAGCGTAGACGCCATGCTTGCGGATCGAGGGAAGGACCTCGCTAGTGATCCACTTCCTAAAAGCTTTCGCCTCGGGCTTATCGCTACGAAGGATTACAGAATAAAGGCCTGATTCGCTAATGATGCGAACAGATTGAGCGCCTCCGCGCTGCCCCGAATGACCCTCAGCCAGGCTTAGGGTCATTTTTTCATCTTCCTCGAGGCGGTCAGCTACCATAGAAGGGTTCGCAATTCCAAGCGCTTCGCAAACATCCTTAAGCACAAACCACGGATCGCCATCGCGGTTCAAAACACGTACTTGCCAGGTATCAAACTGGAAAGCTTGGGGCTGGCTAATGTTAATCAAGTCACTCACGGCTACCTCCTTAACTTGCTTTGTAAGGGTGGGTTATTTTGACTAACCCTCTCCCGTCCTGGTCGATTCGGTCGAGGGCGCGGGATACCTGTTCGAGCCCGAGTATGTCGCATACATCCTTCGCAACCCACCATGGTTCGTTATCGAGCATGACCACACGACACCCCCCTGCCCTCAAAGGCAAAAGGAATCACGTTTCCATTGATTATGTCGCTCATCGCCTACTCCTTTGTTGCTCGATCCCGTTCCGCGCATATATCGTTTCTCCCCGTCCTCTTAGATGATGACATGCCCTTTATCCCCCGTAGCCGCGCAATGATGAACTAGATGCCCCTTGCGGAGCTTCACGAAGCCCGAGGGGAAGGCCGTGACGAAATCTCGCTCCTCGGCATCCATCGTGTAGGTCTCTCCGTCTATCCCCGCCATAAGCTCTATCTGCCCCCCGCAATGCGGGCAGTAACTACGAACGGTGGCCATGAGCGGCCCCCTCCACCCCGTCGAAGAAGGAATGAAACGCCGCGTCGCTTGGGAGGGGCGAACAGACCCGCATGGTCTCGGCCGCCGTCAAGCGCGCCCGCAAGCCCTGATTGTCCGCCTCGAGCGCAGCTATCCGACGCTCGGCCGCGACGTGATCGATCGTGAAGGAGACGCCACAGATAGGGCACCTAATCTTTAGCGTCACAGGGCCTCTCCGGCCGCCTTAAAGGTCTTGCACTCCTCGGGCAGCTTGGCTATTTTCGCCTTCATGAACGTCCTAAACCCATTGACGGCCATACGGTCGTTCGTTTTAGCGAGGGTATTCCAAAGCTCGTTGTACTGCTCAACCTCATCGGATACGAATTGAATGAAGCCCTGCACGTCTTTGGTCTCGAGGAGGGAGGCGATGCGCCGCCCCCGGAGACTTGCCAGAAAATAGGCTTGCATCCTCACATAGATAAGCTCGGGCTCGCCGAGGTCGGCGTAGGTATCCAGCTTGAGCGCCTCTTCCTCGCACGCCGCAGAGGCCGCTTCCAGCCGCGCCACTTGAATCTCGGCCGGACCTTTGCCCTTGCGGGCCGATTTAGGCAAATTGAACATTACAGCATCCTCCTTAGTGTCGCGTGATCGAGAGGCGGAAGATGCACGGGAATCGTATCGTCAGGCCCAGTCCCGGCGCGAACGCGGAGCATCATTCCCTGGACATATTGCTTATAGATGCGCGCCAGGTCGGCGTTCTGGGCATACAAGTCCATCAGGAAGGCGTCGATGGCCTTCGCTTCACTGGCCATTGAGTCCTCTATGACGGCGCGCAAGATAGTGGTGATCGATATCCCCGCGTTTGCCATCACACAAGCCTCGTCCATCGTCATCGAAATGTACCGCTCCACGGGAAGGCTCATGTTCATATCAGCCCCAGCTTTGTCGCCCGCGCGAGCTCGTAATAGATCGCTTGCGCATTGTCCACGCAGAGGGCGAGGCCTCCGCGCTGCTTTACCATGCCAAGAAACTCAGTTTGTTCGTCCGACGCCTTCGCCCCCGGCTTTTTGCATTCGACGGCCACAAAGCGCCCGTTCCCGGCCACCCCCAACACGTCGGCCACGCCCTTCTTGCCGTTGAACTTGCGCCCCGGCACGCGGATAGCCTGATTGCGCCATGCCTCGATGCCGTAGAGGGGGAGTATTTCTAGGGCCGATTTTACGACCGGGTTTTCCTCGGATGCCATTCTCTTTAGTCCTTATCGGTCTCGCGTTCGATCGGCGCATCCTCGGAGCAAAGAAGCTCGGCCAGTTTCGTCTTCTCGGCCTTCACGTCCATCCCGGCGCGAGTAGCAAAGTCCAGAAGGTGCTTTGTTACCTCGGCGATCGAGTCGAAGGCCCACCGCTCGCTCTTAAGGACGTAGTAGGGTCCGCTTCCACCGTCGCATGTACAAACCTCGAGGGTTTGCCCGAGGTCGACATCAGCGCAATCATCGCTGTCCTCGATGTACTCAGCGGACACCGATGAAAGCACCGCCCCACCCTCTTCATGCCCCTTCATCTTCCCCTCCTCATTATAGCGTATTCACTGCTTAAAATGCTCTCGAATCGTTGCGGCATCATCCGGTTCATAGAAAATCGGACCGTATTGATAGGTTCCCATTTCCTTTATTTTTACCGACTTTACATAGCGTTTTATGGCCTCGCGCGTCACTCCGAGCTCGGCAGACAGGTTGGCGCGAGAGATATTACCCATCGCCTGCATCCGACTAATAAGGGCTCGCGCTTCTTTTTTTGCATTCCTTTTTGCCAACCCAACAAGCCGCAAAGCTTCATGATATTCGGCGTTTTGTCGCCGTTGACTATCTCGTTTTGCTTTCCTGTTTTCGTAGACCCAATCCTTCATAACCTCGATATCTAAACGTGAGAAAAATCGTATCCCCTGCAAAACGCATACTGGTTGAATGGCCCCGTTGGTTGCGAGATTGTATTTATTGATTGTCCAGCCAGTGAGCGAAATTTTATTCTCTCGAATGGCATCGATCGGAGGCCCGTACTTCTCGACCGCCGCCGCGACCATATCAAAGTCATAAACCTTCTTGCATCCAAGCATGGCGGTTGGGATATCCCCGGCCGTATCGATGCAGGCTTTTATGATATTCCACTGCCGCCCGAGATCGTTCGACAATTCCCGCGCGGTCGCGCAATCGTCGATTTCCTCGGAGCCTTCGTTAATCGTAATCGATGTGTATCGGGGGCCGGTTATGCAGAGATATGCCGGACAGTCATAATCAAAACTTGGCTCGATCGTTTCGCCGTAATCACTGCGCCTAATCATGTACCGACCCTAAAATATGGCTTTGTATAATCGCGGTCGGCTATGCAGATAAAATCACCAAAGACATAGGACAGGTAGTACCGCGTCTCTCGGGGCATTATTCCACGTTGCCACCGGCTATACCCCGAATTATATGCCCATATTGCATAATACCAGGAGCCCGTCAATCTGAATTGCTCGGCGAGTAAGCGCATCCCCACTCGTAGGTTCGTCCTTGCATCGCGTGGATTTATCTCGGCGCCACCGTTGAAGCGCCATGCAAAATAACTGAGGTATGCGCTATTGAGTGCCATGAGCCCGTAATCCCGCGTACCGTTGGCGTTGAGGACGCCTCGATAATCGGCTCGGCCATGGCTTTCCCATGCGATCAAGCGACATAGCATCGCCTCTGGTATTTTCGTCTCGGTATTTATCTCGCGAATCATGTCCCAATAACGAGACGATAATTCGAGGGAGGATGCTGTACCAACAACGCAAAATAACAACCAGAGGCATACGCTTATTCGCGAATGCCCAAAATGCATAAATCCCCTATCGATCGGCTAATTCCCATACTACCCACTGCTAAACGTTTAGACAAGAGGCGATAAAAAGTGGGGCGCATTATACGATCACCCCCCTTTTGCGCTGTCTCCTCCGCTAGTCGCCTGTCCCGCCCGACTACCTCGATCCGCTGGCAAAGCTCTTGCAGCCGCGAATAGATACGATTTTGCTTATTGACATTACCAATTATATTTGGTAATATTTCTACAAAAGCGAGGGATGGATATGCCAATGTCGGGGGAGGAAGTATTAAAGCTCTACTTGAAGGATGGCTGGCATATTATTCATCGCAAAGGCTCGCATATATCTATCGCTAAGGAAAGCGAACGCGAGACGATTCCAATGCACAAAGAGCTTCACCGTGGCCTAGAGCGGAAGCTCTTAAAAAGGATAGGGAGGTAGTCATGAAATATCACTTTAGACTTGAGCCGGAGGATGTCGGCTTTTCCGCAGAATGCCTTGAACTCGAAGGATGTCTCACCGAAGGTGACGACCTCGACGAGGTCAAGAAAAACGCGAGCGAAGCACTTAATCTCTATCTCGATGAGCCCCAGGACTCCCGGCACGTTTTTAATATGCCCAACGAATCCTTGAAGGGGAAAGATATCATCGAGGTCGAAGTCGAGGCCGATATCGCCTTCGCGATGCTTATGCGTCAATATCGCATTGAGCGACAGCTCACCCAGGCGCAGATGGCGGACAAACTCGGGATGAATCGCATCTATAGCTACCAACGGCTCGAGCGAAAGGCTAACCCCTCGCTCGACCTTTTGAAGCGCATCAAGCGAATAATCCCCGATTTTCCGCTTGATGCGATCTTTTCTTGAATGAACGGGCCCCTCTCGACGGGGCCCGTTCTTATGCCGTCGCCTCCGCTAGTCGCCTATCGTGCCCGACTACTTCAATCCACTGGCAAAGCTCTTGCAACCGTGAATAGATACGGTCCCCGCCAAGGCCCGCATAGCGTTGTTTGAAGGTCTTGGGACTCAGATTCGTCGTTATGATCGTCATGCCGCCCGCCTCGCGGAGGAGCCGCCCGTTGATGATCTTGAAAAACTCCTCAACCACATACTCGCTCGGCGTCTCAGCCCCCACGTCATCGAGAAAGAGAAATGGCGTTTTAGTCAAAAGGCTCATTGCTTCCTCGGCCGCGTTGTTGCGCATCGCAAAACGCAGATCGTCCATAAGCTCGGGCATCGTCGCGTAAAGGCCACTCGTTCCATCCAAGAGCCGGGAATTGAGAATCGCAGCGGCCAGATGGGTCTTCCCCACTCCAGGAGGCCCGTAGAGGACCGCGCCCTTCGATGCGTTCCCCCTGATCGCCGACATTGCAAACGCCATCGCCGCAGGACTCTCGGAGGCATCGAAGTCGGAGAGCCGCTTTGCGCGAAGGAGAGGAGGCACCCGCGACGAGGCGAGCACCCGGTCCGCTCTCGCCGCCTCATCGGCTTGTATTCGACGTGCGCAGGGCCTCGTCATAGTCCGTAGGCCCATCGAGTTGCGAACAAGAATCAGCTCATAACCAGGGACATCGAGGCCGCAGCTTTCCAAGCCAGGGCAAGAGAGGCACGAAGACGCGCACTCGGCGGCAAGCTCAATGTCCCGCCCGTAGGCCCGAGCCTCGTCCTCGGAGACATCCAGCCCCAGGCCACGAGCGAGCTCGGCCGCCTTCTTCCCGGCAGTTGCTTTAGGATCAATCCCCATGGCGGTGAGAACGTCCTCGAAGTTGAGCAATCGGTAATTGTCCATCATCGCCCCTCTAGCCCTGAATCCTTGAGCAGTTTAGCCGCCCAGGCCCGGTTCGCCTCTTTCTCGGCGTCGGTGAGTCCTGGGCGTTGCCCGGAATCTTGTATAATCGGCGCAGGTCGCCCCCCCGAAGCTCTTCGGTGACTTTGGTCGAGCAGGGCGTCGAACTTATCCCGAAACTTCGATCCTGAGAGAATTTGCCCTCCCCAAAAACTGTCAGCCTGAGCCCACCGAAGGACCAACTCGACGAGCTCGGGCGCCCGTTGATCGATACGAATCAGGCGATCAATATCTACGGCCCATCCAAGGACGGAATGCTCGGCCTTTTTAGGATCAGCCAGAAAACCCGAATCACGAAGCCGATGAAGGTCGAGAAGGAGACGAGAAAGCCGAAGAGCATCGGGACTGGGTTCGACCGGTTTTCTTTTAGGCTTGGCCGGAGGCGGGTCCGAAGTCGGAACGACATCGGACGCTCTTATATTCTCTTTCTTATGGTTCTTGTTAATTGGATCTAGTTCGTGGAAAGCCTGGTTAACAGGGGATTCAGCCGGCTGAATAGGGGATTCAGCCGGTTGAACACCTTTATCGGGTAGGGATTCAACCGGCTGAACACCACGGCGTGGTATTATGGGTAGGATAGTATAGACGTTAACTGCGTAAGACTTGCCGTGCTCCTGCTTCCTCGTCACCGAGATAAGGCCCTTCTCTTCGAGCTCTTTGATAGCCCCCGAGATAGCCGGTCGCGAGGCCCCTACCTTTGCGCCTATGGTTGCAAGAGAAGGCCAGCACTTCTTGTTTTCAAAAGACGCGAATCGCTTCAATGCTAAATAAGCCTTGATGGCCATTCCGCTTAAATCGGCAAGATAGTCATCGATGATTGCAAATTGAACAGAAACAAATAATGGTTGCGAATTATCTATGATCATATAAGACTCAACTGACGAATTACTCACGCTATCCTCCGACTACTCTTTCTCCACCACAGATTGAATCGAGGCTCGTCTCCAATCGCTCTGCATATGTACCCATCGAGCGCGGGTAGGATTTGGCGCTCCCTTATCGATACAGAGAGCGACCTCTTGTGCATACCTTGCGGCCTCCGCTTTAGTTGCATCGTCATCGCGAAAAGCGACATGGATAGGGACTGTGACTGTCACAACAAAATGACGCATTATTATGCCTCGATCTCACACTTCATCTGCCTGGACATACATATCAGGTCGCCGCGAGCTGCCGCGCTCGGAGCACCCGCGACTTTAGATGCGGATATTGATCGAGGAATGTTGACCACCCGTGCTGATGTTGCACGTATCGGTGTTCGTCCACGGAAAGCATCAGCCAATCCCATGGCTCGCCAATGTCGGCCTGATCTGCCCCTCGCGAGACGATATGCGCAAGCTCAAGCGGTCCCCCGACGCCCGAAGCGTCCGAGACAAGATGACACGCCCTCCATTCGGCCTCAGTGAAGGGCGTGCCGTCGGGATGATAGTCGCGCGGGTCTTTGTCGAGCTCACCGCACGACGCCTCCCAAGCATAAAAAAGCTTGCGCACGTCAGCTTGTAGATCGAGCGTCAGGTCGCAGTATTCGACGATCGTTGCCATGATGTGTGTAATCAGGGCAGCCGCGTCGTTCACGTCGGATTCAGATAGACGCACGGGCCGTAGCTCGCCCGTGAAGCGATTCGGGCGCTTGTTCGCATAGATCGAAAGAATGTCCTCATAGAGCTCTTGCTTTTCGTCCTTTGTCCCCGGCCGCGCGTTCATGGCCTCGAACATGAGCCCGATGAGAGCCCATACGGTTGCAACTTGCTTCCCGGTCTTCTCTCGGGCCTTGACCTCAAACTCGTATTCCAGGTGCGCGTTCCCGCCGTCCTTCTTCTCCTTGCTTAACTTGAAGGCAAAAAGCTTCTCGACAACGATGAGATCCGCCTCGAGGGGAAAGACGACGATAGCGCGACGATCTGGATAGTAGCGAGCGGAGGCCAGGCCCGAGATTTTCATGTCAGAACAACCCCTCATCGTCCTCGAAGTTCAGCGGGGCCTTCGCGGCTGTCGGAGCGGTAGCCGCGGCCTTCCCTGCCGCGCTCGCCGCCCGCGTCTCCTCCGCGCAATCGTGGGCGATCTTCTCGGCGCTCTCGACGGCGGTCGGCCTACCGCGATGCCTAAGCGGGACCGGCGCCTCGGCGCGCTCGATCTTTACCGTCTCGGGATTCGCGGCAGCCGAGGCCTTCTCGGGCACCGGCTCGGCGCTCTGCGAGGCCGGAAGCGCAGCTGGGGCGGTGGCTTTAGGCGCCGCCGTCATGGGCTTCTCCCCGGCCTCGGCATCAGCGGCCTCGCTCGCCCCTCGGTCAACGTAGTCGAGGTTGGCATCATCCCCAAGCGGTGCGTCGAAGTCCTTAATGCTCGCCTGATCGACTTTGACGGCCATTTGCATCGACGTTGAAAGGATGCCCCACTTCGATATCGTGTTTTTTAAGACCGTCTTCGAGGCCATGGCGGGAAGGTCCGTCGCCCAAAGGCCATATTCGTTACCAAACGACTTTGAATACTTCTTGCCATGGGCGACGATTTTACCCATGGGCCAGTATTCCTTACGCTCGAATCCGTTCAAGAGGCGGAAGAAGGCGACGTAACCCGCCACCATGTCCTCGCGCTCTTGCGCCCTGAATCCGTTATCGACCGGCTCGATAAAAACGTCCCCGGTCACAATGTCGTATCCCTTGAGCTCGTCCTTATAGATCGGGCCGACATTCATCGTCTTGTATTGCCCCGAGCGGAGGGCAAGCTGGACAAAGCCCTTCGTCATGATCTGAAACTGCGCAACCAGGCGCCCCTTCGTTCGATAGGGGACGATTGCCGCGAATCCGAGAGACGAATCGATAGGCAGATCGAGCGCCGCCGCCGCCATTGCGGAGGACAGCACGCTTGCCGGAACGCATTCTTCCAGCATCGGATTGAGTCGTATCGCGTTGAGAACCGACGCAAGAAAGGCCGCAGACTTCTCACCCATGACCTCGGCGAAGCGATTTTTTACGTAGTCCTTATTGAACATATCCTTGAGGCTGCCCTCGCGCTTGGCGACCGTCGTCGCGGGCGCCTGCCCGCCGTTACCCTGATAGCCCTGTCCGTTAGCTTGCATGTTTCCTCCCTATTCTTTCCGCCCCGCCTTCCCGACGAGGCGGCATGTCCTTGGTTATTTGGCCGCGATACGGATACTTCCGTCCTCGATCAAAATTACATTGTCCCCGTCATGGCTGTAGGAATCGTCCACAATCTCCATGATGATCTGTGCGTCGTGCTTCTCCGCGAAGGCCCGAAGCTTTTCGATGCTGGCCGAGTCCAGGGCCTCGCCGCGCTTGATATAGACGGCCCGCAGCTCGCCCGAGTAGGCCAGGGCGAGCGTCATCGCGATCTTGAGGCTTTCGGAGTCCGACCAGTTCTCGTCGGAGATACCGTTGAAGGAGAGGCCCGTGTCGGTGATCTCGAGGCCCTTCATGGGGAGGGCGGCGCCGCTCGACATAGCGTGTTTGGCCTCGCGCAGTCGGTCGACCTCAGCGCCACGCGCCGCATAGTCGGCCTTGGCCGCCTCGATCTTCGCGGCTAGGGCTTCCCATTCGGCGTATCTCTTCGCCGTCGCGTTTGTTGTCTCGGCGGTCGACAACTGTGCGTCGATATCGTCGGTAGGCAGGAGGTCCGCGATGGGGGCGAGCGGGGCAGCCTTTGATCCCGCCTTGAACTCGTCGACGACGAGGGCGAGAAGGTTCCCGAGCTCGTCGTAGTTGGCGAAGGCCCTGTCCCGTATCGCCTGCACTACCCTATCGCGAACCTTCCCGACCTTGATGCTGTTATCGGTGATCGCCTCCGCCCGCGCCGCGTTGGCCTCGCATCGTTTGGCGCGTTCGGCCAAGAGCTCCGCGACAGAAACCGGGGCAACATCCTCCGGCTCGGGCGGGAGCGCGCCCAGGGCTTTGAGAGAACGCCCCGACAGCGTTCTCTCTCCCTCGGCAGCCGCTATCTGAGCGTCGATCGAGGCGAAGTCTATCCCGGCGTGCTCGAGGACAACGGCGCGTTTCGCGAGGCTCGGGAGCGCCCGGTACTGTTCAGGGTCAAGAAATTGCCCCGCGAGGCCGTCCAGAAACTCTTGCGGCTTGGCGACCTTGCCTTCCGGGCCTTCGACCGAGAGCGTGGTCCTCCCGTCCGCCGTGATGACCCGGCGCACCGTATAGGCGCCGACGGTCCCGACAATGATACCGCGATCTTCGCCCGACGTGACGACGCCCGAGGGAATTGCGCGAGAGCCCGAGAAGAGAAAGAGAATCGAATCAATGACGGTGGATTTTCCCGCCCCGTTGCGTCCACGGACCTCGACGAGGTTCTGCCCGTCAAAGTCGAGTTCGGCGGCGCGGATCTTGCGGATATTCGTGATCGAAAGACCTATCAGCTTCATCGTATCCTCCCAAACTCTGTTTTAAGCGCGACCTTAGCCGGTAGCTCGAAACGCAAGGCCTTGGCGATCTGCCGCGCATAGTGCCGCTTCAAAAATCGGAACGGCGCTACACCGAAGCGCACCGTGAGCGAAGGGTCATCGACGCCCTCGGAAACTTTCAGCCCCCTATGCCAGTAAAGGCGGATAAAGTCGAATGCTTCGCCGGAGGTTTTGACCATTTTTACGCTTCCTTCTGTTTAGGAAACGAAAAGTAGAGTCGGCTAAAATCGCTTGGCTTGCGATATTTGAGCCAGAGCTCGGGATGCTCGGCCTTGAACTTGTCTGAGTCAAACCGATCGGATTCAGAGCGCGTCCAACTGATTTTTGTCCCCTGCACCATGATTCCGCGAGCATGACCGATACGATCCTTGATGAGGATATCGAGCCGCTTTTTCTCGGCGTCATGGCGTTTTTGCTCCTCGTCTTCGTAGCGGCGCTTGCTCACGATGTCCAGGATGTCCGGTACCTCGGGGAAGTCCGTGCTTTTTCCGCCGTCGCCATAGAGGACCGCCTGGTACTTCGCTTCTTCCTCGACGTAGCCGCAGGGCTCGGGGAGCACTTTCGGGACGATATAGGTTTGCCAGAAGGCGCCCTCGTACGCGATCATGTCGGCCTGGAAGGCGGGATTTTCGTCAACCTCGCGGATAACCGGCAGATCGTCGCCAATGAGCGCGTAGACGAAAGCCTTTTTCAAGCCGGACACCCAGAGGTAATGCTGGACCTGCGCGTAGTAGGAGTCCGGCACTTCGTTATTTTCCCACTTCGGCCGCATTTCCTCGATCGCTGTTTTGATTTCCAGAACGCAGGGGCCGTACTCAGGATGCAGGACAATGCCGTCGAGATTCCCGCAGGCAAAGGGCGTCCGCTTCGATCGGTACATCATCGGCGCCCGGAAAACCTCGATAGCGTGTCCGTACTTGGCCTTATAGTCGTCAGGAAACCATTCGCGTAGCCTCGGCTCGAGCCGCTTGCCCCGCCTAGTCGCGTCGGTTTCAGTGTAGAGGTTTACGAGCCCCAGCTTTTCGCACCCGATGATAAACGGCGACTTGTAGGGATTGAGATACCCCTCGCCGCTAGGGTCCGGCATGAGGCCCCCGGCATCCGAACCGCCCAGGCCGATCGTCCTTGCTATGCGAAAATCGTTCTCCGCTAGGCCCTCCGTCCGTTTTACCGGCTCGCAAAAATCGTTGTCTGGAAGAAAAAACTCTAGCATGTTCCCCATCTGCTCTCCCTTCGCCCGTAGGTATCCCGTTTTATCGTTTTCTAACAACTTGTTGATTCAACATGTTGAATCAACAATTCCACCTAATGACTCTCGATATTCAATGGATGCTCGGCTTTCCATTTAAGCGCTGCATCCTTAATTTCTGGACCATACAGCCGTAGTATTTGGGTAATCATGCCTGAACGACTAAGCCCGAAAATGGACGCGGCATCATCTACGAGAGTTAGGTGCTCCTCCTCGAAATTGACGCTTCGCGTTTTTTTCATCTCAGGGCGTCCTTGTCTAAACGCATAGACGCCGGGAACTGAAGTATGCGCGCCGTCGGCCTCTCGCCACGGAGAATAGCCGCCATCCTGTCCAGCTCTTTGGCAATTTCCGGCCTTTCCAACTCAGCCTGAAAGTCATTGATAAAGCTAGAAAGCCCACTCATGATCGTACCCCGCAAAGACGCTCCAGGCTAACGCGCGTGATCCGACGCCCGTTCCCCGTCCCCACCACGTCCAGCCTCCCTGCCTTAGCCCAGTTGGCGACGGTCTTGTAGCAGACCCCTAGCAGCGTCTCTACCTCGCAATAGGTGTAGAGAAGCCTAGAATCCGAAGTCATCGCTGCGCCTCCGAGTAATCAAGCCTTGGTTCGCTTGCTTTGGCCATGTTGAAAGAAAGCCCCTCCTGCCGTACTCTGAGAGCACGACCAAACATTTCCGACAGGAGAGGCAAGATGAACGAAGAACAGATGATTAGGGCCAAGGCGCTGGAGATTGCAATCTCAGTGCAGCCCCCGACTGGGCTGTACAACCCGAACAAGGAGGAAGTCATTTCGCAATTCCTCCCACTTGCTGCGACTGTTGAGCGCTATATTCGCGGAGAGCTTCAACCGGGAAGTAAAACGTAAGGGATAGCAGTAATCCCATTGGAGCGGGTTCCACCTCGAGGGACCCCTCCGTGCGACCGCCTCGCGGGATAATCACCTTCTCGATATCCGCTATGACATCGGCCAACAAGCCCAGGTCGAAAGCGATAGTTAATGACTTGGCAGATTCGACGGCCTTGTCGAGCTCGCTTATTTCATTCATAATTACCTCCGACAGCGCGGGTATCTTCATCTGTCCGAACTGCAAGAAAGTCCTCGGGAGCAACCTTGATATAGTCGCTCAGATACGCGCAAGAATCCTCCCCGCAAATTCCAACAGCACCGACAAGACGGACTAATTTCTTTAGCCCAGGATATGTTTCCGAGGCGGCGAGGAGTGATCGATACGCGTATATCGCCTCCACCGCTACCCCGGAAATACTGAAATCTTCGCTTTGCTTAGGAAGCGTGGGCGCGGACGCGTCTTTGTTGACATGCCACTCCGGCTCTTTTTCTTGCAAGGTCCCCCAAACACCGATCTTGTAGTGGTCGTTCACGGCGTCATGCGAGACCCCTACACTTACGCTGCCGAAAAGCCCCGTAACATCACGGATCGCCTGTTCGATCGCCTTAGGCATTGAGTCAATTCCCCCTACCTCTTTGACAATGCCTGATTCCGGTTGAGTGGAATCAATTTCCCGCTCGCTCATCACAGGGGCTCCTTGGCGGGCAAGACGGCCCGCGAGACCTCGATCCCGACTCGTACCCGTCCGATACTCCCCTGGTGCATCGAGGCCGAGAAGGTGATCTCGCCGAACTCGGGGGCGTCGGCTAAAAGCTGCATGAGGTACGGGGTAATGATGGGTAGGAGCTTGTCGGCTCGCTCGTTCCTCTGCGCTCCATTCAGCGCAGAGCTTGAAGCGCTCCCCGCCTCGCCCTCATGCTCGAAGGTCACGTTGCACTTCGCGGTAAGCTCCGCCGGCGCGATACGAACCGTATGGCCTGTCCTGATGGCGGGCTTAAGCTTCCCGGTCTTGATCCAACGCTTTATGGTCTGCGGCGACACATGAGCGAGCTCTGCACTCTCCTGCACTGTGAGGAGCTTGTTCATAGCTTCGCCCTGGAAAGCTGTTTTCCATTTCCGTTTGGGGTTTGCGGCAGGAGCGCGCCGGCCAGGATTCGGCTGTCGACCTCCTCCATGACCGGCGCGATGTCCTCGTAGCGGACGAGGCCCGTAGCGCTCTGGACAGCCTCGAGGAGGCGGAGGGCACGCGGCGTCCCATGGGCGATTCCGCGGGACCACGCTCGCCGCCCTTCCTGGCTCTCAAGGCGGGCAAGAACAAGGTCGGCGGGGGCCGCGTTCATGGTTGCCCCCCTGAGGAAGAAGCGTTCTCGCTTATGAGGCGGCTCGCCACATCACCCCGCCCTTCGCCCTTTAGTATCTCCGGCAGCTCCTGCACTTGCCCCGAGCCGTCGCTCCGTCCCTCTTCTGCGTCTATCGCCCGGATGGCAAGTGTGCGCATCCATGGGCCTGCCTTGCGTCCGGTTGCTTTTAGAAAGGTGTGAAAGCGAGTTTTCTCGATCCCCGTGAAGGGAATTGACAGCTTTTCTCGACTGTCATGTTGCTGTTTAGCTACATCCATGCCTGGAGTATCAGTCTATTTAGATACTATGTCAAGCACATTTTGACGCTATTTGGAAACTTTTGGGTCGATAATATGAATATGCCTTTACAGTTTTGGGACAATGTTAACAATCTCATAAAGCACCAAAGAACAACCCAGGAATGGGTTGCAAGCCATACACAGATCAAATATCAGACTCTACGGGGTTGGATTACAAAAGGCATCCTCCCTCGTGCTGATGAAGCTATTATGATTGCCCGAGTCTTAGGGACGACCGTTGAATTCCTCTATGACGGAGCAGATACTTCTCGTTCCTATCCTGATCGAATTTCAGACATCGTTGAGGATCTAAAGGTCATAAAGGAAGAATCTGCGCTAGATCCCATAAGGTCACTAGCACATATAGCAGCGGAAAGAGCTCGTACCAAAGGTAATGACTCTGGACAACAAGGCGCGGAAGCGTAGCCCCGAGGCAGATTAGGGTTTTAAGATTCAGGAAATCAACGAAACCGTGGGTTAGACTACCTCGGGGCGAATATGGGCGATACTTGCCCTTCTATCGCCCTTGTATATTATCTTTTTCATAATGTATATTACAAAAACCACTATTATGTTTATATATTCCACTAACAGTTAACTACATCAGTATATATAACAGCAAATTCAGGATGTTTTTACGCTCTTGTAAAGAAATCGGTTGCGCTCAGAGAAGAAGCGCATTACTATTCCCCCCAATGAGTGGGATGCCTTTTCAATCCTGTTTCGGCGGAAGGAAAGAGCCCATTCTTTACAGGTAAGCCAATTAACTGCCGTCTTCATGGCCGTTTAGCTGGCCCCTTCCTTTTTTCACCTATCAATGGGCTACTGGAATAATATGCTCTAATGAGTTCTCGTATTTCAGGTTAGCTTCCCTAAGCATAAGCTGGTAAACGAAATTCATATACAATGAGTTAGGTGCAATTTGAAATGCTTTAAGTTTAGCCAAAAACGCCCGGGGCTCCGCCCGTCGGGCGAATTAATCTGATAAAAAATACTATTAGTAGGAGAACATGATGAACAATAAAACGCTACAATTACTTAATGTTAATAACGTTGCACCAAATCCATATAATCCACGAGTGTTTTTTGATGAAGATGAAATGGCCTTATTAAGAGAATCAATTAAAAAGGTTGGAATTCTTGTACCAATTACTGTATATACAAATACAAAAAAACATCCTGAAGAAAAATATATTATATTGGATGGTGAAAGACGTTGGAGATGTGCAAAGAGTATTGGGATTACGGACATACCTGCTAATATTATAGATGAGCCAGAAGATATTACTCAAAATATTTTGTATATGTTTAATATCCATCATTTTAGGACTGAGTGGGAGCTAGTTCCAACTGCGCTTAAGCTAGAGCTGATTATTAAAAGGATAGAAAATGATAGCGAATCGGTGTTATCTGAATTTACTGGATTAACAAGATCAACAGTACGACGATGTAAAATGTTGTTATGGTATCCAGTAAAGTACCGTCAAGAATTATTAAATAAGAGCACTATATATTCCACCGATTTCTTGATAGAACTCTATCCTATTGTTTCCAAGTTGAGCTATGAAGTTCTATTTCTAAAATCATACTCTATTGAATCCTTTGTAGACAAAATTGCGCAGAAATATTCAAAGTCAGATTCATTTGATATAAAAGATATTAGGGTAATTAGGCGATCATATGCGTATTGCATGGAAAAAGATAAGCTGAATGAGTTTATGGAAATGCTAAATGAGTTTTTGAGTTCTAATAAAGGAATTGAGGTATTTGTTTCTGACGATCTTGAAAGTGACAAAACAAGAAAAAATACAATAAAGAGCCTTGTCTCGCTAAATGAATTAGTAAAGAAAATAAATCCAGACATTGTGAGCGACGAAGAATTTGTTGGTCAATTAGCTGAACTACTTAATAGTATAAAAACACTACTTGAAAAAATAGAGTAGAAAATGATTAATCAAATAATTCATCTCGGCTATAAGAATAAATTGAAGCAGTATAGTGGTTTTAGCAAAGAAAACCTATATTTATGGATGCAGCAAAAGGAACTATCGATAATTGATAAAATAAAAATTGTTAGGAATATTGAGATAATAACATCGCAAGATATAAGAGGGTATCTTAGGACTTTTGTCGAACATAATGAAGATTATTTAGATCAATTTGATTGCATTTTAAGTTTTGGACAGGCGGGGAAAAGTGGCGATATATTGCTCTATGAATTCAGACACTCACGAATTACTTCCGATAAAAAATACATTAGGTTAGATGAGTTGATAAAGCTAGGAAAAAAATCAAAGATCCTTTTTGTTGACGACCTAATAGGAACGGGGCGCCAATCTGTAAAATATATAAATAACACATTAAATACGGTTATACCTCAAGACGTAGAGTATTCTTTATTTACACTATTTTCTACTATTAGTGGAGTACAAAATATAACCAATAAAACTAATGTTGCTAGTGTTAGGTCTCTATTTACGATTACTGAAGAAGAAAGTATATTGTCTGATCAAAACAAAATATTTTCATGTAAAGAAAAAGAGAGAATAAAAAAAGCTAACGAACTATTGGGAAGTGGTACCAGTGATTTTGATTACTATTTTTTATTTGGATTCTACTATTCAATGCCTAACAATTCGTTGCAATTGTTGTGGAAGAACAATTTTAAATATGAAAATAGGGGTACAAATAAAGTGTGGCATGCATTATTACCAAGGGAGTATTAATTAGTGAATCCGAAATATAAAAAATATCAGTGGCCGCGCCGAGCCTCCGGCCGTCGGGCGCATAAATTGTTTTAATACCACATAAGAGTATTTGAATAAGTGTATTATTATCCTAGAAGGATAACTATGAAAGTATTTATTTTAGAATCACCAAACCCAAATGATCTACTCGATGGAAGAAACGAAGCGGAAAGTCTCGTTAGTATTTGTAAAATGTTTTATCATAAAGCGACTTCGTTTTTTATAAAGAATAGAAATGAACTTAATGATGTACTTAAATATATCACTGACGTAAAAGCAGTGGGTAATGACATTTTTTGTTATCATTTTAGTTGCCATGGCAATTCTGATGGATTATGGTTTGGTCCGGATTTTATTAATTGGGATCAATTTGCTATTACAATTATGCCTATACTAGAAAATCGAACTCTAATGAATAGATGTATTCTAGTAATATCTGCATGTGGTGCAAATGAACAAGATTTTACAAAGAAAATATCAAAACTTGAGGATGAAGCCAAGAATGCTATTGCACCCCCGTCGTATTTATTTGTATATGATGATGATGATGTTGTCTGGAAAGACGCACTTTTAAGCTGGACGATTCTATATCATAGATTGAGTAACGCAAAACAAATTGAAAAAGAGGATATGCAAGAATTGCTTGAAAATATGAAGATAGTAGAGTTCGGGAAATTAATATATTATAGATGGGATCTTGATAAAAAAAAGTATCTACGATTTCGTCCAGCAGATGAAGTTGTATCAGGTAAATGAAATTGTTCTAGTATTCTTGATTTTTTGAGTATTATTAAGTATTCCATGTCCGCGCCTCGCCCTCCGGGCGTTCGGCGCTCAGGAAGAAAAGTGTTTTTGGATTGGAGAAAAATCCAGCACCTAACAAGCCTGTCCGCTGATCACCCTTGAAATCCTGTGGGGCTCCGGCAACGTCGCAGACAGGAAAACGTTAGGTGCAAATCTATTCCGGGCTTTTGTTGTTGTGTTTGCGCGCCGTCCTGGCGCGCAAAGCTATAAAATATTATACGGATCAACATAATATATGTTAGCTTGGCGCTACGTGCGAGGCGGGGAATATGCATTTTCTAAAAAAGGATGACAGTAAAAATACGATATCAAAATACTGGATGGTTATTATTCCAATATTTTTAATCGCTTTCACCTTTCTAGTGAACAACCCCCACCAGAGGTGGGGGCTTTTGCAGCCCTATAAGGGCTTTTTGTACTTCTCTTTAGATTAGCTTCCCTTGATTTGTTAATCTATCC
>Ga0326727_10009443_pt1 | contig 24005 bp, 15 predicted proteins | sample MB2enrmetagenome_FD_207643 | JGI IMG/M metagenome (GOLD analysis project Ga0326727, IMG submission 207643) | Lab enriched peat soil microbial communities from McLean, Ithaca, NY, United States - MB29MY | ecosystem: Environmental > Terrestrial > Soil > Wetlands > Peat | place: USA: New York... | reverse complement strand
GGCATTTGCACGGTAAGAACCGCGGATCTCAAAAACGGGGGGTCCGCGCAATCCGGGTGGACGATCCGTCCGGAATGTAGTTATACTCGGTCGCATTTGGGGGGGCCCAATGGAAATTCCAGGTCAAGGGAGGGGGAATTTTATGCGACGATTTTGCCTGGCGTTTGTACTGGCATTAGGGATTGGGATGTTGGTATCCGCGGGATGGGCCCAGCAAGCTCCAGCCACAGGTCTTTATCAGGTGCTGAAGACCGCGAAAGTCGGCGGCGAAGGCGGTTTCGACTATATTTTTGCGGACGTCAAGGGCCGTCGACTGTATATCCCGCGCGGTGGTCCGGCGGGGCAACTGACGGTCTTCAATCTGGATACGCTGGAACCGGCCGGCGCGATTGCCAAGGTCAGCGCCGGGGGCGCGGCGGTGGATCCCAAAACCCACCACGGGTTCTCTACCACCAAGCCCATTACCATGTGGGACGCGCGCACTTTAAAAGTGATCAAAACTATCGACGTCGACGGCCGCCCTGACGGGATGCTGTTTGATCCCTACAACGAGCGCGTCTGGGTGCTGAGCCATATGCCGCCCCATGCCACGGTGATCGACGCCAAAGATGGTTCCGTGGTGGGGACGCTGGACCTGGGAGGAGCGCCGGAACAGGCAGTGAGCAACGGCAAAGGCACCGTCTACGTGAACATTTCCAACAAGGCCAACATCGCCGTGGTGGACGCGAAAAACCTGAAGGTTACGGTGCACTACGACGTCAGCTCCAAGGGCCAGGGCGGAAGCGGACTGGCCTTGGACGCGAAGAATCACATCCTGTTTGCATACTACCGCCAGCCGTCACCGACCGTGGTGATTGTGAACGCCGACACCGGCAACATCATTACCACCCTTCCGACGGGCATGGGCGTGGATACCGTGGCGTTCAATCCCGCCACCAGGGAAGCCATCAGCGCGGAAGGCGGCGGCACGATGACGTTCATCAAGGAAAATAGCCCCACCGACTTCGTGGTGGAGCAGACGCTCCAAACCATGCCCGGCGCCAAGACGCTGGCCCTCGACACCAAGACGAATCACCTGCTCACCATGACGGCGGAGTTCGGGCCGCCTCCGGCGAATGCCCCGTCAGGACCCGGAGGGCGCTTTCGCCGTGGTCCCATGGTGCCGGGGTCGTTTTCGATTCTCATGGTGGGCAAGAAGTAACCGCCAGGACTGCGCATGGTGTGTGTGGCCGGACGGCGTCCACCCGTGGAGGGCCGGATGGCATTCGGCCCGGGCCGAGCGCCGCTCGACCCTACCCGCCGCCAATAATCCGCGGCGCGAGTCGGGCAAATAGTCACCGTTTGCGGGCAGCGATCTGGCATCAAAGAGCGAATAAGACAATTTGTCCACCTCCTCCCGGTCGGGAACGTTCGGGCAATAGCGCCCATTTGCGGAATATCCACAATCGACCCCCGTGCAGGGCTGCTTGCACATCTACATCGCACAACTTCCGATGGCCGACAGCGTGATAATCCCCAACATTCACCGGCCTTAGCACGCTGATTCCCTTCTTAAGCACTTAGTGCACTCCAAACAAACGGGTTAGTTTGTTACCCGCGCGCCTAACGCTTGATGGCCCGCCTCTTGCTCCAACACCATCGAGGCCATTGAGGTTTTATGCGTAAACTCAAGATTGTTCCCCCAGTTGAGAAAGGAGCGGTGGGACTTCTTCGCCCGTCGAGCCTGGCACACCGGCATTTGATTTCACTCCATGATCTGACGCCGCCGGAGATTGACTTCCTATTGAAGCTGGCGCAGGGAGTCAAGGCTAATCCCGCGCGCCACCACAATGTGCTCGAGGGCCGGACGCTGGCGATGATTCTTGAGGAACCGAGCCTGCGTACCCGGGTGACATTTGATCTGGGCATCAGCCAATTGGGGGGACGGGCGCTTTACCTGGGCGCAGAGGAAGTGGGGTTAGGCAAGCGGGAAGCCATCAAGGACGTGGCTCGCAACCTCTCGCGCTGGGTCGACGTCATCATGGCGCGCGTGCATTCCCACCAAACGGCAATTGAGCTGGCCGAGCACGCCGCCGTGCCCGTCATCAACGGTCTCTCCGATTTTGAGCATCCCTGCCAGGCGCTGGGCGACTACTTGACGTTGCTCGAATGCAAGGGTAGGCTGGCAGGTGTAACTCTTGCCTGGGTGGGCGAAGGCAACAACGTAGCGCATTCGCTGATTTACGGTGCGGCGCGGCTGGGTGTGCGCATGCGTCTGGCCACCCCGGCGGGTTTCGAGCCGGACCGCTCCGTGGTGGCGGATGCCAAACGCGAGGGCGGCGACATAACGCTGACGCACAATCCCGAGGAGGCGGTGGTGGGCGCGGACGTGGTCTACACGGATGTCTGGATGAGACGAGGCGAGGCGGGTGAAGCGGAGGCTCGCCAGGAAGTCTTTCGCCCCTTCCAGGTAAATTCCCAGTTGATGCGAGCGGCGGGCCCGCAAGCGCTCTTCATGCATTGCCAGCCGGCGCGGCGCGGCGAGGAGGTTACCGACGACGTGATGGACTCGCCACGCTGTATGGCATACAACCAGTCGGAAAATCGCCTCCACATGCAGAAGGCCATTTTCCTTGCCCTGCTGTCCTGAAGAGGCCTCATGCCCATCGCCGTAATCGCCATTGGTGGCAATTCCCTGGTGCAGCTGGGCCAACGCGGCACACTGGAGGAGCAGCGGGCGAATCTCAGTGTAACTTGTGAAGGCATTGCCGCCGTCATGGCGGCCGGTTACCGCGTGGTGGTGACGCATGGCAACGGCCCGCAGGTGGGCGACGCGCTGTTGCGTTCGGAAATGGCCGCCGGGCAAGTTCCGCCCCTCACGCTCGATGCCTGCGTAGCTGAAACGCAAGCGACCATCGGATATCTTCTCCAACAGATCCTTCAGGAAACTCTTCAGCGCCACGGATTGCGACGGCCGGTGGTGACCATGGTGACGCAGGTGCTGGTCTCTCGGCGCGACCCCGCCTGGCGCCATCCCACCAAACCCGTTGGCCCGTTTTATTCCCGGGAAGAGGCGGAACGCCGTCGCGCGGAGCAGGGCTGGACGATGGTGGAGGACGCTGGGCGCGGCTATCGGCGCGTGGTGCCCTCACCCGAGCCCAAGACGATTATGGAACTCGCCGCCATTCAAGGCGCCCTCGCCCATGACGCGCTGGTGATCGCCTGCGGGGGCGGAGGCATTCCCGTGGTCTTCAAGCGCGACCGGCTGGTGGGAATCGACGCGGTCATCGACAAGGATCGCGTCTCCAGCCTGCTGGCGTGGGAACTGGAAGCGGAACTCTTCCTGATCTCCACCGGCGTCGAGCAGGTGGCGCTCAACTACGGCACGCCCCAGGAACACGCCGTCGCCAACCTGACCGTGACCGAGGCGCGCCGCTACCTGCGCGAAGGCCAATTCGCCGCAGGCAGCATGGGACCGAAAATTGAAGCCGCGCTCGCCTACCTCGAACGCGGCGGGCGCTTGGCCATTATCACTTCACCCGAGCACATTTCTGAAGCCTTGCAGGGGATGGCGGGAACACGCATTGAAGGCAGAAAGCCGGAGTCCGGAGACAGGAGTCAGGAAACAGTAAATGGGAGACAGTAGGCAGGAGATAGGACGCATTGTGCAAGAGGCCCGTGGCGGTTCCAGAGAGCGCAGCTTTACCCTACTGGCCGGCGAATTGTAAGGCCACCGCAACCCATGAACGGTCCTCTAAAGTCCTGACAAGCCACCGCCGATTATGGATACTCAGCTAATAAGGGCTATAGGGGGCTACTCTTGGATGGGGGAGGGGACAATATGTCGCTTCCCTTAATCTTGCACCTACCCTGGCTTCTTGGCGGTCACGAATCCTGAACCCCCTCCAAAGGGTCGATATTAAGTCGCTTCCCTTCATTTTCCGCCTTTTCTTGGCAGCCGCCAACCTTGAATCCCGTTCGGAAATGGTGCGCCTGTCGTTGGTGGCGCTAAGCTACATTTTGTCCCTTGCGGGGGGGGAACCCCACCTTTCGCAGCGCCAACCCTCGTGGTTGCGTTACGGCGGCCACTGGGTCGCAGGTGCAGCCATTCATGCCGTCGTCTAACTTCATCTTACAGTTCTTCTCTAGCGAAAATGACAAGTATCCATCGATTGACCGCAGGCAGAAGCGCGGTGCGATGTTGTCGTTCTTCTTCCCGGCCAACATGGGGAACGCATTCTGAATCCACAGGGCTACGCCCGTGGCTTTGCTGACGGATCGATGTGGCACGGGCGTCCCGTCCGCGTAGGTTCATGGCCAAGATGGCCATGCCACGAGGCGTAGCGTAGGCGTCTCGAGCTACGACGGCTGCTTACCCTCCTCTCGAAAGAGTAACGCACGAGGGGCCGTACGCGCAGGCGCACGAAGTGCTGGGCACGCACTATTGCGATCCGGTGCGCATCGCCGGCCGCGGCGCCATGACCACCCACACGATGATCGGCACCGTGTTCAGCGAACTCATCGTCAGCTCCTTCTTCGGATTCCAGCCCGATTGGCAGGGCAAGCGCATGCTTGTGGAGCCCAGCCTGCCCCCGGGTTCCGATGGCAAACTCACCGGCCTCCCCTACCGCGGCAAGCACTACGATTTGACCGCGGGCGCAGAGGGAGTGATGGTCAAGGAAAGCCAAGGGAACGGAGCGTAAGCGCGGGGAAGGGCCTCGAAGAGGTCCAATATCATTAGCCGTCGGTGAAACTCGCGGGCGGTGTGGGTGTATTTGTTTAGGATGTTCGACCCCCTGCGGAGTCGAATGTCTTGGTTAGGGTGCTCGGTGACTTTCGTAGGGGTCGCCGCGGCGACCGCTCGGCCTCTTTTCAGGACAAGTCAGGCGGGCAGCAGTGATTGCAGGTGCTCGCCGCGGCGACACCTTGGTTCCCTGATCACTTCGCTCCCCGTGCCGCCTCACTGATCACCTGAATAACCTCGGTTGGCCTGTACGCCCGCGCATACTTCCACGTGCCGTAGGTGCCGTCCGCATTCAACGCGCAGGTTGATTCAATTCGCGGACGACGAGGCACTTGACATCCAACGGAACTCCGTCACGGACTTCGACCTCAAGTAGCGCCTGAAAAAACGGAGAACGCAATTTCTTCGGAGTGGCAGCAGCCCGCATTTGTTCCAAAAGCTCCATCGATCGCTCCGAAGTAACGAAATCGCCTGCCGCCTGGGTACCCAGGGTGGTGATACCGGCAAGAACCAGCACATCGTGACCCGCGGAAACACCCGGAAGCAAGCTGATCAATCCATATTCAACCTGGATGGCGCCGGTGGAGGGGTCCAGTTCCAATCTGTAAGTCGCGGGATGACTGGGCGGGGGGTTCATATCCCGAATGGAAGACCCCATCGGGTATTGGTCGGGAGGAGGCGGCTCAAAGACAAGTTCCTGTGCGATGGGCAACTTCTTTAAGAGGTCATCCTCCTTGCCACTTCCCAGGAAGATTACATTATGGTCTTTGATATCATCATAAGAAACAAGTCGGCTTCGCTTGATAAGAAAAGATTCCCCGTGGGCTGTAATGAATGGAGCAATTCTGGCGACGGCGGCAACTTCTCCCGAACCGGCGAATGCGTCGAAATAATAAAATGGCCCGGTTTCATCGCTGCGTGCCGGAGGCCCCCCCCGATTTTCCAGTGTCGGAACTCTGCTCCCCATCGGCATTCCAAGAATTGTGGGTGGATCGTAACGGTAGAGATCCCCACCTTTGCTCACCAAGAAGGCGGGATTCGCATAGACGATCAAGGGCGGACTGCTTGGCAAGAGGAAAGGCTCCCACAACGATCGGAAAGGTGAAGCAAGCCGGGTGGAGGGGCGCAGATGGTTTACCACAAGTATTAAGTTACACATCACCAGGGCGATCCCGACTGCCCAGCGCCAATCCGCGCGTGTTTTTCTTTCGGGTGAGACGGCAACGGGTTGAGGAGCGTCTTCGGTGGTGGGTTGCCCATTTTGGGGGTTCCAGACGTACTCCGTGATGTACTGGCCCCGCGGCATCACAATCCGAATCAGATCTCTCTGGCCTTCTGCCAAGTAATATTCGTCGAGCTTCTCCCTCAGGCGATGCATCTGGACGCGGACTATATTATCCGCTTTAGGATCAAAGTCACTTGTCCGGCCCAACACCTCCGTCGCAATGGTGTATTCCTTAAGGGGCTCCAGCGGTGAAGCAAGGCTGTTTCGTACAATGAACTCCAGAGCCTGCCGAAGGGAAGGGCTATGGGAGAATGTCTTGCTGTGCAAGACCGTCTGGAGCGACGCAAGCACCGCCTCCTTCGAAATATCCTGCTGTCGTCCGGTCCGTTCGCGTTCAGACATATGGACCCGCGCTTCTTTTCAGTTACGTAACTGTAACATTTTAGATGGCTCCATTCCACCCAAATAGCAGCCAACAGGGCAGTTATCAGCCGGGCATGACTGTGGGTTAACTTATCGACCCTTTACCCTATGTCACTTTATTACTTGCACCTCAAACGCTTATAAGTCGCCACGCGATGGGGGTAGTCTGTTGTCAGTTGACTGTCCGCGTACTCCGGAGCAATGGCTTGGCAAGATGGAGTGTTTATATAGTTTCGACGGTTCATGGGCATGCTGTAGCCATGGTGTCGGCATGCGGGGCGGGCATTCCCATACAGTGCCAAAGCCTTGCCCCACAGCACGCCATCTCCTGGGAAGAGCCAGAGAAGGTATTTTTCATCAACCGGATGGAATAGATATTTGCCGTGAGTGGACGCGCCCCTTGACTGCGCTTCGGCGCCCGTGAATTGAAACGGTGCTCGTCACCATTCTCAGCTGCGAACGAATTATCGAAACTGAGCATTATCGAACAGACGGCCTCCGCTAGGGTAGTGGAGGATACAACCTCGCCTCCTGAGATGTTTAAGGATGCAGGGACTCAAGACCCGTATCGGTGATTAACGGAGAGGGAAGAGATCATGTTACGCCGGCCGGAGGAAAAGGAGATCATGGAATGAAGGTCATTAATATGATGTCAGGCAGGAGGAAGGCCGCGAGGTGGCCTTCCGCTCTCATGGTTCTGATTTGTCTTGTCGCCCTAATGCCGACTCGTCTTCACAGCCAGAGTATTACCGGTCTCATTTCGGGGACGGTCAATGACAGCAGCGGTAGTGCGGTGGCGGGTGCCTCAGTAAAGTTGCTGGACCCTGCTATGGGCACCGAGAGGACGATCCCCACCGACGGAAAGGGAGACTTTGCCTTTAGCAGTGTTACGCCGGGTGACTATAACCTCATCGTCTCGGCAACAGGGTTCAAGAATCTTGAAAAAAAGAACATCCATCTTTCGCCCTCCGACCGGCTATCCGTAGGCACCCTGGTGTTGGAAGTTGGCGCCACGACCACGACGGTGACCGTGAGCGCTCAGGCCGCAGCCCTGCAGACCGCCAGCGGCGAGAGATCGGGTGTCGTCGACTCCCGGGATATGACAGGGCTGATGAGTCAGGGGCGAAACGTCCTGGACCTCATGGCTCTGCTCCCGGGGGTCACCGGGGGCTCCGGCAGCGTAGGGTTTTCTGCTAGCTGGACGATCCAGGTCCAGGGCCAGCAAAACAACACCAGCGTGAACCTGGACGGCGCATATATCAATGCGACCAACATGGGCAACTCCGAGGTCGCGGTGAGCATGGATTCGGTGGCCGAGGTCAAGGTCCTGGTGGCGAATTATCAGGCCGAATACGGCCGGGTCTCAGGCGCTAACGTGCAACTGGTGAGCAAGTCCGGGAGCACGGAGTTTCACGGCCTGGGCTCTTACTTCAAGCGCCACGAAGAGTTCAATGCGAACAGTTTCTTCAACAACCTGGTCAGCTCGCCCAAGTCGCGCTACCGTTACAATGGATACACTTACCAGATCGGAGGCCCGGTTTACATTCCGGGCAAATTTAATGCGGGTAAGGACAAGCTGTTCTTCTTCTGGAACCAGGAGTTCTGGCCCAGCTCGACCAGCCCTCTGACCGAGTCAAATGTGCCGACAGCGCTCGAGCGCCAGGGGAACTTCTCGGCATCGGATACCACCAGTGGCGCCCTGATCCCCATCCACGATCCGTTCTCCGGGGGCCCGGCCTTTACCGGCAACATCATCCCGACTACCAGCCTGAATTCGAGCGGCGTTGCGCTCCTGAATATGTTCCCCTTGCCGAACTACACGAACACCACGGTCTCTAAAGGCCAGTACAACTATATCTTTAGCGCCACAACCGCCACGCCGGCCGTGACGTCCACGCTCAAGATCGATTACAATGTGAACACCAACAATATTCTCTCCGTCAACTATACTCACGCGAGTTTCGATAGCAATGGCTATAGCGTTCCCTCCGGCTCGACGCCAGGGTGGAACCAGCTCGACCAGAACGTCCTGGAATCCGGAAATTTGTACATCGCCCGGTATCAACATATTTTTAGCCCGTCGACCGTCAACGAGTTGACCTTTAGCTTCGACCGGAGGCCCTGGGCACAGGTCGGGCTGCCGGCGGCACAACTGGCCAAAAACCAGAGTGCCACGGTGGGATTTACGGCGGGTCAACTCTTTCCTTCGGCTAATCCTTTGGGCATTGTCCCGAGTGCGACCTTCGGAAGTGTCCCCCCGAATTCCGCCACTCTGGCAATCGGAGATGGCCGCTTTCCTTTCTATCAGGATGTGAGCATCCTGACCACGACCGATAACCTTTCGAAACAGCGGGGCTCCCACACCATCAAGGCGGGATTTTACTTCGATAATACGTGGAACCTGAACGGCGTCGGAGATGCGTTTAATGGCTCATTCAATTTCGGGCAAACCTCCGTTAATCCGATGGACACCGGCTATGCGTATGCGAATGCCGCCCTGGGAACCTTCCAGACGTACTCGCAGGCCTCTCTCCGGCCGGAGGCGCAGTATACGATTCCTAATATCGAGTGGTTCGTGCAGGACAACTGGAAGATTATGCGGCGCCTGACCTTGGATTACGGTATGCGTTTCGCTGAGGTCCTGCCCGAAAAAACCAATGACTTTCCCACCGCGGGATTTGAACCTACCGCCTACAGCGCCGCCAACGCGCCGGAGTTGATCCGGCCCGGGCTTCAGGGAACGACCCGGGTCGGCGTCAATCCCGTCACGGGGGCGATCCTGCCGGCCGCACTCATCGGTGCGCTGGCGCCGAACGTGGGCATTTACGGAGACGGCATGATCTCCCATGAGTCCAATCGGGATGTTCCGCAATCCCTATACCATAACCCCGGCGTGCAGCTTGGGCCACGGATCGGATTCGCCTACGATGTTTTCGGCGACGGCAAAACTGCCGTGCGGGGCGGCTTTGGAATGTTCTATGGCCGGCTCACCAGCGCGGTATCATCCAACAACTTGACCATTCAACCGCCGCTGGTGCAGGTGCCGATCATTTACTACGGGACGCTTTCCACTTTCCTGACTTCCAGCGACTACTTATCCCCCGGCAGCGTGACCGGTATTGATCCCAACTTCAAGAATCCCACGACCATGAATTTCAGCTTGTCGGTACAAAGGGAACTCTGGCGGAACACCATCCTGGATGTCGCCTACGCGGGCTCGCTGGTCCGCCACAATTTTTCGACCGATCCCTTGAATTTCATACCACCCGGCTCGGACTTCCTGGCACAGAACCTGGATTCGACCACCGGTAAGGTGCTTCCTGCCAATTTTCTACGCCCGTACGTAGGCTTTTCGACCATTAACTATTACAAATCCGTTCTGACCAGCAACTACCATTCCATGCAGGTTACCTTGAATCGGCGGATGCGCGGGGGCTTAGAGGTCGGCGGGGCCTGGACCTGGTCGAAAGACCTGGGCTACAACGGAATTATCCCGGGGATTAATCCCAATGTCTGGGAATACGGCCTCCAGAGCATCGATCGTACCCACGTGGTGCAGGCCACTTTCCTCTACGATCTGCCGAAGCTCAGCACATCCGAGCGGCTGATCAAGGGTGCGCTGAACAACTGGCACGTGTCGGGCCTCCTCACCTTCGAGAGCGGCGTTCCCCAATCGGTCGGCATATCAACCACGAATGGGGAGGACATTACCGGCTCGCCAGACCTGTCACCCAGGCCCCTTATGCTGGGTAACCCGGTGCTTCCCAAGTCGCAGCGAACCTTCGCTCACTGGTTCAATACCGCGGCATTTGGGCTACCCCCCGTGGGCTCCATTGGCAATGCGCCCCCGTACCAATTTCGGGGACCCGGTCTGAACAACTGGAACATCTCGGTGTTCAAGGACTTTCCAGTTTATGAAAGGATGCGCCTGCAATTCCGGTCGGAATTCTATAACGCGTTCAATCACACGCAATTCTCGTCGGTGAATACCAGCGCGCAATTTAATCCGACGACGGGGGCAGAAACCAACACAGCGTTCGGCGAATTGACCGCGGCGGCGGCCCCTCGCGTCATCCAACTGGTGGCGCGATTCGTTTTCTGATTTCGGCGCGTACTGAAGAACGGCAAGGCTGTATCGAAAGCGCGAGTTTTTCATGGGCGCGCTTTCGGTACAGCCGTTTGAATTGATCCCTGTAACGACGCGGGCGTCCCTTATCCTAGATTACCCGACTCACATAGCCGGCCTGTGCTCAAATTTCTTCACTTTTACTTCCGCGCCGACATCTGATGCAGGGCGAAAGGAGAGAGAATGAACCGGCGGACATTCGTTGAGCTTGCGCTGCTGGGCGCACCCGCCACGCTGATGGGTGCGCAAGCGGCGAAGCGGATGGCACTTCCCACCAGGGAGCAGAGGGAGTGGCAGGACCTGGAACTGGAGACGTTCATCCATTTCGGGCCGAAAACGTGGCCTAGAAGTGGATCCGGCAAACTGTACACCCCGGTGGAGGAGATCACGCCGGAGAAGCTGGATGTGGAGCAGTGGGCGGACGTGGCGGAATCGATGGGTTCGCGGCAGATCGTGTTCACCGCCAAGCATGGCGCCGGGTTCTGCTGGTGGCAGACCGAAACCTCGCCTTACGGAGTCAAAGAGATTTCCTGGCGCCATGGCAAGGGCGATGTCATGCGCGACCTTGCCGCCTGCTGCCACCGCCGCGGCATCAAACTTGGGGTGTATCTCTCTCCCCGGGATCTCGTGTTTGGAGTGGAGACGGGCGGCCGAAGTGTTGACCCGGCGGGGCAGGAAAACTACAACCGGATTTACCGCCAGCAACTGACCGAGATACTTTCGCGGTATGGCAATATCGGCGAAATCTGGTTCGATGGCAACCTGATCATCGACGTCGGGGACATTCTCCAGCGGTATGCCCCCAAAGCGATGGTGTTCCAAAGCCAGTACTGCACCATCCGCTGGGTCGGAAACGAGATTGGCTTCGCCCCCGATCCCAACTGGAACGCCGTTTCCGCGGAAGCCGCGCGATCCGGCGTCGCCACCGCCAAGGACGGCGATCCGGAAGGTGACCGGTGGCTTCCCGTCGAGGTGGATGCGCGGATACGCAGCGAGTGGTTTTGGAGTCCGACGAACGAAGCTACGCTGAAAAGTCTCGACGAGTTGATGGCCATGTACTACCGTTCAGTCGGGCACGGCGCCTGCCTGCTGCTGGATCAGGGTCCGGACCGCAGTGGACTGATCCCGGCGGGGGACGCCCGGCGCACCGCGGAGTTTGGCGCTGAAATCCGCCGCCGCTTCACCAAGAGTCTTGCCGAGACGCGGGGGCGGGGCTCTACGGTGGAACTCCAGCTTGGCCGGACTGCCGCCATCGACCATGTGATTACCATGGAAGATCTCGCCCAAGGCCAACGCGTGCGCGAATACCGCATCGAAGGTCTGATCGCCGGCGAGTGGCACGAATTGGCCGTGGGAAAGTCGGTCGGACAGAAGAAAATCGATGCCTTTAAACCGGTGGACGTGTCCGCAGTCCGCTGGCATTGCACCAAATCGGCTGCGGCCCCCATCCTGCGAAAACTCGCCGTGTACCATGTCGGCGCCCAGGGGCCCGGGCAGGCAGGCCCTCCGCCGATATACCACACCCTCTACGAATGGAATGAGCAAAGCCTACCCGCCGATGCGAATGTCACGTGGGATCTGAACATCGGGCCGTACTGCGCGGAGGCGGGGCAATATGAGGTGACGCTGGTAGTGACCGGAGGCGGGGGTATCCTCTTGCGGTCGGCGACCCTTTTCATGGGCGGTGTCGAAACCCCGGAGTTCGTAAAACGTCCGGCGGGGACGGATCGCGTGGTGTTGGTCAGCCTCCCCGGAGTAAATCCCTCCGTCAAACTGCGGATGGTCGTCAGCCGCCGCCGTGACCCCTCCTTCGGTCAAGTCATGCTGCGGAGAATCGACTGACCGCCGCATAAGCGATGCAGCTTCTGATAGAGGGCGAAAGGAGAAAGAATGAACCGGCGAAAATTCGTTGAGTTGGCGCTGCTGGGCGGACCCGCCACACTGATGGGAGCGCAAAGGCGGAAGCGGAAGGCCCTTCCCACCGTCGAGCGTCCGAACTTCGTTTTCATGATCGCCGATGACCAGACCTATCGCGCGATTCACAGCTTGAACAATTCTGAAATCCAGACGCCGAGTCTCGATCGGCTGGCAAAGCGCGGCTGTGCCTTCACGCACTGCTTCCACCAAGGTTCGTGGAGCCCGGCGGTTTGCATTGCCAGCCGCACCATGCTCAACACCGGGCTTACCGCTTTTCGCGCCCATCAGCGGGCGGAAGAGACCCCGCTATGGGGCGAGACGCTGGGTGACGCCGGTTACGATACCTTCATCATCGGCAAATGGCACCTGAGCGACGCCAATCGGCGGCGTGCTTTTAAGGAAGAGGGCCCCATCATCGATCATGCCGGTTTCGAGTCCGGCCCATCCGCTTACAACCGTCCCAGCCCAGGGAACACCTGGACGCCTTGGGACGAGTCCCTCAAGGGGCAATGGCTGCATACCCGGATCTGGCAGAAGGCGCCACAGGACAGCATCAAGCACTCGGCGCGGATTTGGGCCGAGGGCGCCGGCGATTATCTGCGCCGCAGGTCCGGCAATGGTCGCCCATTCCTTCTGTACGTGGGGTTCACCTCGCCGCACGATCCCCGGCAGTCGCCGAAGCAGTTCGTTGACCAGTATCCGCAGGAGCGCATCGAGATTCCGCCGAACTACCTCCCAGAGCATCCCTTCGATCAAGGCGATCGGCGCATCCGTGACGAACTGCTGGCGCCATTTCCGCGCTCCCGGGAGGCTGTGCAACTGCACCGCTCCGAATATTATGCCCACATTACTTATCTGGATGCGCAGGTGGGGCGTGTTCTCGATGCTTTGGAAGAATCCGGCCATGCCGGCAATACTTACGTGATCTTCACGGCGGACCATGGCCTGGCGGTCGGTCAGCATGGCCTGATGGGCAAGCAGAATCTGTACGACCACAGCATCCGGATGCCGCTGATGATCGCGGGGCCGGGTATTCCGGCGGGAAAACAGGTCGACCACATGGTCTATCAGCACAGCGTGTTTGCGACCACCTGCGAGCTGGCCGGCGTGCCCGTTCCCAGATCGGTGGAGTTCCCCAGCCTCGTGGATCAATTGCAGGGGAATAGCCGCGAAATATATGACGCAGTGTTCTCGTGGTATAGAACCTTTCAACGGGCGGTGCGCACCGAGGAGCACAAGCTCATCGTGTATCCACAGGCCGGCGTGACCCAGCTTTTTGATATGCAGAAAGATCCTTGGGAAACGCAAAACCTCGCGGACCGGCGCGAGTATGCCGCCCTCCGCAAGCATTTGCTGAAGCGGTTGCATCGGTTTCAGAAGGAACTCGAGGACGACCTCCCCCCGGTGGCCGCACGGGGCTGACGGTGGGCCGCTCCTACGCCTACTGCCTTCTGCCTCTTGGACCTCCCTCAAAGGGCTATCGGGCTTCAGCTCACGCCCAGCGGCGGCGGCAACTTCTGGGCTCAGGGCGGAAGCGTCGACGCGGGCTTCACCTTCTTCCACGGCTTCGGCGTGGCCGCGAATTTCACCGGCGACCATACGTCCAATATCGCTCCGGGTGTGGACCTGGGCCTGCTGGAGTTCATGGCGGGGCCGCGCTACACCCTGCGCGCCGGCTCCAAGCATGAAAGCCGCGTGTTCGCCGAGGCGCTGTTCGGCGGCGTGCACGGCTTCGACAGCGTCTTCCCCGTATCCTTAACCGTGTCCAACACTGCCAATTCATTTGCCATCAAGTGGGCGGAGGCTGGGACGTCGCTGTCTCCAAACACTTCGCCATCCGCGTCTTCGAAGCCGACTACGTGCGCACCAGCCTGCCCAATAACGGTACCAATACCCAGAACTTCCTGCGCCTGGCCTTCGGCGTGACGTACCACATCACAAGACATTGAGGGGCGGCGAGAGGCATACGTCCGCCCGACTCCCAACCGGGTTCCAAAGATGAGCTTGGGCGAGCCTGCTCGCAAGCGACGCTTGCCGCCGGATGCGGCATTCGTTACGATGTCCCCTCGGACCTTGGCCATTTAGCCTGAGGAGCCTTCTCATGTTGAGCCGCATGGCGCGAAACGTCGCGCTGCTTCTGCCCGCCTTCTTCATTTTACTTTCCGCCGGCGTCGGGGCGCAGGAGCCTTCCCTTGACGCGATGCTCGATTCGCTGGCGCGCGCGCACGGCATTCGGCAAGTGGCCATTTCGCCGGATGGCCAACGCGTGGCGTGGGTGGAGGCCAATGGCGCCTCCGAGCACGGAATATTTGTTTGCAGTATGGCGTCGCCCGCTTCCACCCGGCGCCGCATCACGGCGGGCAATGACGAGGAAGCTTCGGAAGAGCACGAAATCGCCTGGTCGCCGGACAGCCGCCAACTGGCTTTTCTGTCGAATGCGCAGACGCCTGACCAGTTGCAGCTTTACGTGGCCAAGGTCACGGGCGGCGAGGCGCGCAAGCTGACCGACTTGAAGGGCTCGCTCGATGCCCCGTCGTGGTCTCCGGACGGCAAAACCCTGGCGCTGCTTTTCACCGAAGACGCTCCACGCCTGCCCGGGCCGCTCGAGCCCATGACGCTTCCTTCCGGGGTCATTGGCGGTAAAATCTACGAACAACGCCTGACCACCGTGGACGTGTCCACGGGACGCGTCCGCCAACTCTCTCCCCCGGACATGTACGTCTATGAATATGACTGGTCGCCGGACGGGAAGAAGTTCGCGGTGACCGCGGCACACGGCGCCGGCGACCCCCATTGGTGGGTCGCGGAAATTTACGCCCTCCAGACGGATTCCGGAGAAATGAAATCCTTATATAAACCCGCGCAACAAGTCGCCGTGCCGCGTTGGTCGCCGGATGGGAACAGCATCGCCTTTATCGGCGGGCTGATGAGCGACGAGGGCTCCACCGGCGGCGACGTCTTTCTCCTTCCCGCCGCGGGTGGCGCGGCTCGCAACCTGACTCCGGGCCTCAAGGCTTCCGTCAGTGGGCTCGCCTGGCGGCCCGGCGGCGAGGAAATTCTCCTGCTGGAAAGTGTCGATGGCGCGAGCGGCATCGCGGCGCTGGGCGTCGACAGCGGCAAAGTTACGCCGCTGTGGAGCGGGCCGGAAACCCTTTCCCTCGGTTGGTGGAACTATGCCCTCTCCGTGGCCAACGACGGCAAGACCTGCGCCGTGCTGCGCGAGACCTTTTCCGACCCGCCGGAGGTGTGGGCCGGACCCATCGGGGCGTGGAAGCAAATAACTACTTCGCACCATGACGAGCGCCCGAATTGGGGAAAAGCCGAGAGCATCCATTGGACGAATGAAGGCCTCGACATTCAGGGTTGGCTGACCTATCCCCAGGATTATGACCCCGCGCGGCGCTATCCTCTGCTGGTGGAAGTCCACGGAGGCCCCGGCGTCATGGCGCGCCCCTCCTGGCCCAGTGCTCTCTTTGACTTCACCCTTTTTTCCCACTACGGCTATTTCGTGTTGCGGCCCAATCCGCGCGGCAGCTTTGGCCAGGGTGAGGCCTTTACGCGCGGGAATGTCAAAAATTTCGGGTCGGGCGACTTGCGCGACATCCTCGCCGGGGTTGACGATGTGGTGCAGCACTTTCCTGTGGATAACAACCGCGTAGGTATCGGCGGGTGGAGTTATGGGGGATATATGACCATGTGGGCCGTCACCCAAACGCACCGCTTCCGCGCCGCGGTGTCCGGAGCGGGCATCGCCAATTGGCAAAGCTACTACGGCGAGAACGATATCGACCAGTGGATGATTCCCTTTTTCGGCGCCTCCGTTTATGACAATCCGGCGGTGTACGCGAAAAGCTCGCCCATTACTTTCATCAAAAACGTGAAAACGCCCACGCTCATTCTGGTGGGCGACCGTGACGGCGAGTGTCCCACCCCGCAATCATTTGAATTCTGGCACGCCCTGGAGGCGCTGGGCGTGGAGAATCGCTTTGTGGTTTATTCCGACGAGGGGCATGCTATCCACGACCCTGCGCACCGCCGCGACATCATGCAGCGCGCCCTGGAGTGGTACGATCGCCATCTGAAGTAACCCGCTAACTTTCCAGTTGACGCCGGGGCGGCCGGACTATAGATTTAGCGTCTTTTCAGGTGGAATCTGAGAAGCAGTAGACGGTGGACGGCATACGGTAGGCGCGCCGATTTTGTAGTTCCCCCGTTTTCCGTATACTGTCTACTGCTTACTACTGAGGGGGGAGAAACAATATGAAGGTAGGACTCTTTACGGCATTGCTGGCCAATCTGAGCCTGGATGATGTGATCCAGAAGATTAAGCCGCTGGGCATCCACACTGTGGAACTGGGCACCGGCAATTACCCCGGCGAACCGCACCTGAAACTCGAGTGGCTGCATCAGGCGCCCAAGCTTAAGGAATTCAAGCAAAAGCTCGAGGACGAGGGAATCACCATCAGCGCTTTGAGTTGCCACGGCAACCCTCTGCACCCCAACCGGGCGCTGGGGCAACTTCACGCCGCCACCAGCCGGAAGACCATCCAACTGGCGGAAAAACTGGGCGTCAAGACCGTCATCGATTTCTCCGGTTGCCCGGGCGATTCGGACAAATCCAAATACCCCAACTGGTCGCCGACGGCTTGGCCTCCCGACTTTCTGGAGATTTTGAAATGGCAATGGGAAAAGAAAGTCATTCCCTACTGGACCAAGCACGCCAAGTTCGCGGAGGACCACGGCGTGCGCGTGGGCATCGAAATGCACCCGGGCTTTGTGGTCTATAACCCGGAAACCATGCTGCGCCTGCGCGAGGCGGCGGGGCCCGCCATCGGCTGCAATTTCGACCCCAGCCACATGTTCTGGCAAGGCATTGATCCCTGCGCCGCCGTGCGCAAGCTGGGTGACGCGGTGTTCCACGTCCACGCCAAGGATACGCGCCTGTACGACGTCAACATCAAGGTGAACGGCGTCGTGGACGCCAAACCCTATAGCGACGAGAAAAATCGCTCCTGGATCTTCCGCACCGTCGGCTACGGCCACGACGCGGATTTCTGGTGCGACTTCGTCTCCACGTTGCAAATGGTGGGTTACGACGATGTGCTCTCCATCGAGCACGAGGATAGCCTGATGTCGGTTGACGAAGGCCTGAGCAAAGCCGCCGCCTTCCTCAGCCAGGTCGTGATCAAGGAGAAGCTCAAGGAAATGTGGTGGGCATAGGACAAATGACAAAGGACAAATGACGTTAGCTCCGGAGGAATGATATGCCAGAAATCAACGTTGCAATAATTGGCCACCGCTTCATGGGCAAGGCGCATTCCAATGCCTACCGGCAGGTGCGGAGGTTCTTCCCGGGAAATCTGGTGCCGCGCATGAAGGTGTTGTGCGGCAAGGCGTGCACCGAGGAACTCGAAGAAACCGCGGCGCGGTTCGGCTGGGAAGAATCGGATTGCGAGTGGGAGCGGGTGGTGGCGCGCAAGGACATCGACATGATCGATGTCGCCACGCCCGGCTATCTCCACCATCCCATGGTGATCGCCGCGGCCCGGGCGGGCAAGCACATCATTTGCGAGAAACCGCTGGCCAACAAGCTGTCGGAAGCCAAAGACATGCTGAAGGCCGCGGAAAAGGCCGGCGTGATGCACATGATCAATTTCAATTATCGCCGCATCCCGGCCGTCGCTTTCGCCAAGCGATTGATCGACGAGGGCAGGATCGGCGAGGTCTACCATTATCACGGCGCCTATTTGCAGGACTGGATCATGGACCCTGAGTTCCCGCTGGTTTGGCGCCTGGAGAAGAAATATGCCGGCAGCGGTGCGCTGGGGGATATCGGCGCGCACGCCGCCGACCTGGCCGAATACCTGAACGGTGAAATCCAAACGGTGACCGGCCAGATGACCACCTTCATCAAGGAGCGGCCGCTGCCCTCCGAAGGCGAAGGCGCCTGGGGAGCCAAGGGCCAAAAAGGCAAAGGCAAGGTGACCGTTGATGACGACACGAATTTCCTGGCGCGCTTCAAAAACGGCAGCGTGGGGGTTTTCGAGTCGACGCGCTTCGCGGGCGGCCGCCGCAATTACAACACCTTCCAGATTTACGGCAGCAAGGGAAGCATTGCCTTCAACCTGGAGCGCATGAACGAGCTGGAATTTTTCGATCGCACCGAACCCTCGGAGCAGCAGGCGTACAAGACCATCATGGTGACGCAACCCGAGCACCCCTACGTCGGCGCGTGGTGGCCCCCGGGGCACATCATTGGCTACGAGCACACCTTCGTTCACGCCATCCACGATTTCCTTACCGCTATCGACGAGGGCCGCTTGCCGGAGCCGAACTTCCGCCACGGCGTGCGGAATCAGGCGGTGCTCGACACCGTCGAGCGGTCGGCAAAATCAGGAAAGTGGGAAAAGGTGAAAATCTAATGTCCTACATGATGGGTATCGATGTTGGAACCACGGGCACGCGGGCGATAATCGTCCGCCCGGATGGGCACGTGATCGGGGCGGCGACCGGCGACCATCAGCCGATGCGGATGGCCAAACCCGGTTGGGCCGAGCAGGACCCAGAAGACTGGTGGCAAGCGACGCTGGTGGCCATTCGCGCGGCGCTGGAAAATGCCGGGGTGAAGGGCGCGGACATCGCCGCCGTGGGTTTTTCCGGACAGATGCACGGCGTTGTGCTGCTTGACAAGGCTCGCGCCGTGCTTCGCCCCTCGCTGATCTGGTGCGACCAGCGCAGTCAGGCGCAATGCGATTGGATCACTGGGAAAGTGGGGGCGGAGCAGCTCATCCAATATGTTTCCAACCCCGCGCTCACCGGCTTCAGCGCGCCCAAAATCCTCTGGGTGCGCGATCATGAGCCCAAGCTCTTCGAGCGCGCCGCCCACTTCCTGCTCCCCAAGGATTTCGTCCGCTACCGTTTGACGGGGGAGTTTGCCACGGACGTTTCCGACGCCTCCGGCACTTTGCTTTTTGATGTGACCCACCGCCGCTGGTCGCCGGAGATGCTCAGCGCGCTCGAAATCGATGCGAAGATTTTACCTAAAGCCTTCGAGTCACCCGAAATCACGGGCGCCATCACCCCGGAAGTGGCGGTGCTGACCGGCCTTCATGCGGGAACGCCGGTGGTGGCGGGCGCCGGCGACCAGGCGGCCAGCGCCGTCGGCAACGGCATCGTCCTGCCGGGACTGACGTCTGCCACGCTGGGCACTTCGGGAGTTATCTTTACTTACACCGCCGCGCCCAAACTCGACCCGCGCGGGCGCATCCACACGTTCTGCCACGCGGTGCCGGGAAAGTGGCACGTCATGGGCGTCACGCAGGGCGCGGGACTTTCCTTGCGCTGGTTTCGCGATAACTTCGGCCACTCGGAATCCTGGTACGCCCGGCAAACCGATGTGGATCCCTATGAACTGATTATCCGCGAAGCGGAGAAGATTCGTCCCGGTAGCGAGGGCTTGCTGTGGCTGCCGTATTTGATGGGCGAACGGACCCCCCACCTGGATTCGCAGGCGCGCGGCATGTGGTTCGGACTGACGGCAGCGCACACGCGAGCCCACCTGATCCGTTCCATCCTGGAGGGCGTGGCATTCAGCCTGCGCGATTCCCTGGAGATCTTCCGCGAGTTGGGCATTCCCGTTGAGCAGATCCGGGCGTCGGGCGGCGGCTCGCGCAGTTCTCTCTGGCGGCAAATCCAGGCCGACATCTATGGCAAAGAACTCGTCACGCTGCGCACCTCGGAGGGTTCGGCCCTCGGCGCGGCCTTGCTGGCCGGCGTGGGAGCCAGGATCTATGACTCGGTGGAAGAGTCGGCGCGCGAAGCCATTCAGGTGAAGGAGTCCATGGCCCCGAAGCCGGACACTGTTGCCGCCTATGAACCGTACTATCAGGTTTATCGTCGCCTTTATCCGGCGATGCAGGAACTCTCCCACACGCTGGCAAAGCTGGGATCGGGCGAGGCCTGACCCGGCGCGGAAAATAATCGGGGCAAATTAATTCCGGCAAGGCGCCGGATCATGCCGACGGGTGTCGAAGGAAAAATCCACCTCCGAGGTCATATCATGAGACGAATATCGCCTTGGCTTGCGGTGCTCGCGCTTTTTACCATCGTCGCGGCGGTGGCCCCATCGGTGCGCGGCCCGGACCTCAACACCGCTTCCCATTGCGCCCTGCCGTGGTTCTCCGTGCCGCCAGTTCTGGCCGCGCCTCCGCCGGCATACTCCGCCCAGCTCGAACAGACGCAATACCGGAAGTGGAATGTTTATAAACTCAGTAATGGCTTGGTCTCTTTGTATATTGCTCCCGACATTGGAGGGCGGGCCATCCAGCTGCAGCTTGGCGATCACGAGTACTTTTTTGTGAACAAGGACTTGGAGGGCAAGGTCCTGCCGGAATCGGAGAACAATCTTAAAGCCGGCTGGGCGAATTATGGCGGCGACAAGGCCTGGCCGGGCCCTGAGGGCTGGATGAACGACAATGAGTGGGCGAGCGTGCCCTACTACATCCTGGACGGCACGCATTATCAGGCGGAAGTGGTGGCCAACACCCCTGCCGAAGTCGCCGTTCGCGTGACCAGCCCAAAGGACCCGCGCACCGGCACGCAATTCATTCGCACTTTCCATGTTTATGCGGACACGACGCGCATCAAGGTGGATCAGGTGATGCGCAACATCAGCCGGCGGGAGATTCGCTGGGGCATCTGGCACCTGATTCAGAATGACGCCGCCGACGCAAACGATCCCTCCCAGCCCAACCCCGAGCTTTACCTGTACATCCCCCTGAATCCTCATAGTAAATACCAGGAGGGATATTACAAACCCTATGGAGACGCGCGGCACCCCAGCTACGAGGTCCTTCCCGGCGGACGAATGCTCCGCGTCCACTATTTGTATTGGGTGTGCAAGGCGGCGGCCGATTCCAGCGCCGGTTGGTATGCGGTGATCAACGGGCAGAAGAATATCGGCCTGGTGGAAAACTTCAAATTCTTTCCCGATCAGGAATATCCCGATGGGGCTTCGGTGCAAACCTGGAATGACGGGCCGGGGACTATTTCCCGCGGACCCTTCAACCAGACCCTGGCCGACGACCTGAAAAAGACGCCTTACTTCCTGGAGTCGGAGGGCATGAGCCCCTACGCCACACTCGAGCCCGGCGAAGAATACTCTTACCCGATTTACTGGTCGGCGACGCGCGTGCCCAACCCCATTGCCGGCGATCCGACCTCCGGCGGAGTCGCGAGCGAACCCTTTACCGGAAAACTCAACGGAACAAGTGTCACCCTGAAAGGTACGTTCGGAGTGTTCACGCCTGGCACCCTTCAAGCGGATTTCTTCAGCGTCCTGGGTGAGGAGTTGGGCCACGTCACGCTTCAGACGGTTGATCCGCACGAGGTGGTCAGGTTGGACAAGTCGATTCCCTGCCCCGCCGATGCCTTCCGCGTCAGCCTGAGCGCGCGTGACCGTGACGGCGAGAATCGCGGGTTTCTAGGCAACGTCATTTTGCGGCCACGGCGGTAAAAGGTAGGTGGTAGGTCGTAGGTAGAATGTGGGGAAGGCAAACGAGCCCGCTCGGCTTTGTGCATCTTTCACACGCCGCCCCTTACAATGTCCCGCTTTCAGTTTCCCGTTTCCCCATCTACCACCAACTACCTATCGCCTACTCCCCGCTCACCTACGACGTACCACTTACCCTTCCCCCACCTACCCTCCGAACGGATAGCGACTTAATTCCAGCGCGCGATCCGCCAGTTGCCGCTTTAGGCCAATCGAATCGGGCGGCGTCCGTCGCAGGAATCGCCGCAGGACGGAGAGTTGGGTGCGGAGTGTGTCGCCTTCCGCGATGCGCGCCAGCGCCCGGCGTGCTTCTATTTCGACATGATCCCCCGCCTCGTGGATGCACACGCGCGCCGCGGCAATCCCGAACTCATCAGCTTGCGATGCCGTCTTCGCCAATTTCTTTTGGGTGCGAAGCAGGACGCTTTCCATGGCGTAGACCGCCATCACCAGGTTGCTGATGACGCCGATCACTTCCTGCTCATGCTCGAGCGCCAGCATGTAACGCTGCACAGCGCTTCCCGCCACCTGCAGCAGGACCCTCTTGGCCCCCTGCACCAGCCTTGCCTCCTCCGCCAGGGGATCATCGTCATCCGTTTCCTCGAGCGGCGCCATCCCCAGGATTTCGTCGGTAAGCTTTTTGGCGGCGGCCAGCAAGGGCAATTGGCCTTTCAGCGAGCGCTTCATCAGCATGTCGGTGATCAACAGGCGATTGATCTCGTTGGTGCCCTCGAAGATGCGATTGACGCGCTGGTCGCGGTAAGCGCGCTCCACATCGTAGCCACGGCAAAAGCCGTAGCCACCAAAGATTTGCACCGCCTCATCGGCCATGAAATCCAGCGTCTCCGTGCCCATGACTTTTAAGATGGAGCACTCCACCGCATACTCCTGCAAGGCCTCCAGGATTTGCTTCGGCGCGGTTGCGCCGCCCCGGTTGATCCCTTTGAGCATCACGTCGATCAATCCACTGGTACGGTAGGAGATGCTCTCGATGGCGTAGATTTGCGCCACCATCTCGCCCAACTTCTCCTTGATCATCCCAAAGTCGGCGATCTTGCGCCCGAAGGCATCGCGCTCCCTGGCCCACTTCAAGGCGTCGGCCAGCAGGTATTTGCAGCCGCCCATGCAGCCCGCGCCCAATCGGTACCGGCCCATGTTCAGAATGTTGAAGGCAATTAAATGCCCCTTGCCGATTTCCCCCAGCACATTTTCGACGGGCACGGGGACGTTCTCCAGATTGAGCGGCGTGGTGGAGGACCCGCAAATTCCCATCTTGTTTTCTTCCGCGCCGGGCGCGACTCCCGCAAAGCTGCGCTCCACAATGAAGGCGGTGAATTTCTCCCCGTCCACTTTGGCAAAGACCACGTAAACGTCAGCGATGCCGCCGTTGGTGACCCACATCTTGGTGCCGTTCAGCAGGTAATGCTTTCCCTCCGCATCGAGCGTGGCCCGCGTCTTGCAATTCAATGCGTCGGAGGCGGATGTTGCCTCACTCAGACAGTAGGCGCCCACCCACTCGGCGCTGGCGAGTTTGGGTAGGTATTTCGCCTTCTGCGCTTCCGTGCCGAAAAAAGTAATAGGGAGAATGCCGATGCCCGCTTGCGCTCCCACCACGGTGGCCCAGGAACCATCGCGCGCCATTCTTTCGGCCACGAGGATGGAAGAGATCTTGTCCAGCTCCAACCCGCCATATTTTTGCGGTACGTCCGTGGCGCAGAAGCCCAGTTCCGCCGCTTTCTTCAAAAGTTCGCGGAGCAATCCGGGCTTTTTCTCTTCGATTTCGTTCAGGTGGGGCACAATTTCTTTGTCGATGAATTCCTGCGCCGTCTGCGCAATCAAGCGATGCTCGTCCGTGATGTCCTCGGGCGTGAAGATTTCGTCCGGCGTGCGTGATTCAATCAGAAAACTGCCACCCTTGATTCGCTGCGCGGCTACTGTTGCTTCTGCCATGTTTCCCCCCTCGACCCGACACGGTGCGAAGCACCTTGGAGTGCGGCGGCGCGACCCCCCGTTGCGTGGTTTGCGCAAGCCCTGTTACATA
>Ga0326727_10009442_pt1 | contig 24006 bp, 10 predicted proteins | sample MB2enrmetagenome_FD_207643 | JGI IMG/M metagenome (GOLD analysis project Ga0326727, IMG submission 207643) | Lab enriched peat soil microbial communities from McLean, Ithaca, NY, United States - MB29MY | ecosystem: Environmental > Terrestrial > Soil > Wetlands > Peat | place: USA: New York... | reverse complement strand
GCCGGAGCAATTCAAAGCAGCGACGTTGGGATTCCTCGCCTACAGCGGTACCTACACAGTAAACGTTGCCCAGGGCATCGTGGCGCATCACGTCGACTGCGCCCTTGATCCGGCAGACCTGGGAACGGACAAGGCCAGGCACTTTGCGCTTGCCGGCGACCTGCTCACAATCACGCTGGGTCCTCGCAACGGATACGGCGCCGTTGTTCAATCCCGCACGCTGGTCTGGAAGCGGTTGCATTGAGATTGACGGCTCCTGACCGGGCCACCGGGATTTCGCCCCGGTAATCCTTTGTAGACCGGAGTTCACGCGATGTTTACACTGTTCGCGAGTCGCCCGGGAAGAGTCTCCCGCGGTGGACCGCTAGCCGCATCCCTCCTGGAGGGAGTTGTGAAGTTCAAACCGTCGATCTACCTGCGGGCTTTTCTGTTCCTGCTGGGCGCATCGCTTGCTCTTCGGGCCCAGGTGAATGGCTCGATTACTGGCACAGTCTCCGATGCCAGCGGCGCGGTCGTGCCCGGCGCAACCGTGGTTGTGCTGGCGCCCGAAACAGGCATCCGCCATGTGACCACAGCAAACTCTGTGGGTGAATACCTGGTCGCAAATCTCAGCCAGGGGTCTTACACGGTCACCGTGAAAGCCGCCGGTTTCAAGACCTTTGTCGCCAGAAACGTGGTGTTGCGGGTGGCCGAAAACATCCGCCGGGACGCGAAGCTTGAGGTGGGAGAAACCAGCGTGGAAGTTGTTGTCCAGGGGTCGGCTGCGGGCGCCATAGAAGAGCAAAGCTCCGAGCTTTCGACCACCATCGATGCCGCGCAGATCAGCCAGTTGGTGCTGAATGGCCGCGCATTCTCGCAACTGGTCATGCTGACTCCGGGAGTGAGCGACCAGACCGGCCAGGATGAAGGTACTGTTGGGCCGGCCGGCAGCGTCTCCTATGCCATCAACGGCGGACGTACCGAATACAACAACTGGGAGATCGACGGCGGCGACGTCATGGACTCCGGCTCCATGGCCAACCTCAACATCTATCCCAACATCGATGCGCTGGAACAGGTCCAGGTGCTCACCTCGAGCTACGACGCCGAGTATGGACGCAGCGGCTCGGGCACCATCGAAGCAGTGACCAAGTCGGGCACCAACGCCTTTCATGGCGAGGGATTCGAGTTTGTGCGCAATCAGCTCTTCAATGCGCGCAACTACTTCAACGCGCCCGGCGAGGCGCTGGCCCCCTACAAGAAGAACGACTTTGGCTACATCGTCGGGGGGCCCATCAAGCACGACAGGCTCTTCTTCTTCTGGTCGCAGGAGTTTCGCCGCGAAGAGGTGCCGGGCTTCTATCAGTACATTCTCCCTACTGTGGCCGAGCGCGCGGGCGACTTCAGCGCGGTATGCCCCTCATCGGGAACGTTTATCCGCGCTTACGATCCTACGCAGCCCAATGAGCCCATCTACCCCGACTGCCCGGCTTACTCCAGCGATGCCCTTGGTAACTGGATTCCTTTTGCGCATAACACAGTCGCGAGTTATATCGATACCGTCAATGCCAACGCCCTCCTGACGGTGATTCCGGTGCCCAACGTCGCCCCCACCACCAACTCCAGCGGCTATAACTTCGAGCTGCCGGCGCCCGCGCCCATGACGTTTCACGAGGAGCTGATCAAGATCGACGATGAAATCACGTCGCACTTGCATGGATCGATCCGTTTCAACCACGATTCCTGGCAACAGAGATATTTCGAAAGCTCGCCGTGGAGCAATGCGTCCATCCCCGGCATTCCAGGGCAGGAAACTGGGCCCGGCGTCTCGCTGGTCGGCAATCTCAACTGGACGCATAGCTCTACGCTGACCAATCAGTTCCTCTTCGGCTACGGCGCCAATCATCTTACGTTGACCAACACCACCAGTGCGGCCAAAACGCCCGCCGGGCTGACCATGACCGGCCTGTTCAACAACGGCTTCGGCGGCAAAATCCCCTCGGTTTCGGTGAACGGCGGTTCCACCTACTGGGGATTCACACAGGATGCCGGGCCTTTGCCGTTTCGTAACTCAAACCCAACGTATACTTATCGGGACACAATTACCAAGCTGCTCAAGCGCCACACCCTGAAGACCGGCTTCTACTTCACCGCCAATCAAAAGAATGAGGACGCCGAGGTTGAGACGCAAGGCACGCTGGGATTCAATTCGACTGGGGCCGCCGCGTTTACCACGCCGGGAGGCAACACCACAGGCAATTCATTTGCGGACATGCTGATAGGTGACATCCGTTCCTTCGGCCAGGCTAACGCCGAGCCCAAATACTACCTCCGGTTCAAGATATTCGAGCCATTTGTTCAGGACGATTGGCATGTTACTCCCAGGCTGACTCTCAATCTCGGTTTGCGCATGAGCATGTTTGGGCTTTACAAGGAACGCTATGGTCAGGCCTATAACTTCGATCCGGCGCACTTCAATGCTGCGGATATGCCCACGGTCTCGCCCAACGATGGATCGCTGGTCTTCACCGGAGGGGAGACGATTGAGAACCTGAGCGGCATTGTTCATTGCGGCTACGGCGGCATTCCACCCGGCTGCATGACGGGCCACCTGTGGAATCCCGCTCCGCGCGTCGGTTTTGCCTTCGATCCATTCGGGCACGGCAAGACCGCGATTCGCGCTGCTTACGGCATCTTCTACGAACATACCAACGGTAACGAGGCCAATGCCGAGTCGACTGAGGGCCAGCCTCCGCTGGTGCTGCAACCCTACCAATTCGGTATCTCCGGATACAAGCACATCGGCGGCGGCGAGTACTTTCCGCTCTACGTGCAGTCAATCCCGAGCAGGGTAACCTGGCCCTACATGCAGCAATATCATTTCGACATTCAGCAGGATGTGGCCAGGAACACGCTGGTGACTGTGAGTTATGTTGGCAGCCGGGGCACTCATCTTACTTCAGAAAACGACCTGAATCAACTCCATGACCTGAACCAGGCAGAAAACCCTTTCCCCGTAGGACAACCGCTTACCGCGAATATCTGCAATAACCTGACCGTGGACGGGACGCCCAATGGAACGCCCGTCATGGGCGACGCACTGGTGCACCTGAACATAGCCTGCGGGAATGTCGATCCCGACGCGTTCCGCGAGAGTTTTCCCGGCTGGGACACGGTGCAGGGCATCGGCCTGAATGCCAGCTCATCCTACAACGCGCTCCAGGTCTCCGGACGCCGCCAGGCCAAGGATCTGGAGATATCGACCGCTTACACCTATAGCCACTCCATCGATAACTCCAGCGATCGCTACGATTCAAACTTTGTCGATACCTATAACCTGCGCGGCAACCGGGCCAGCTCGAACTACGACCAGCGCCACATCTTCAATATGACCTATATCTGGAACCTTCCCTTTTTTGCGCATTCCGGACCGCGCACCCGCTCGCTGCTGGGCGGATGGGAGTGGTCGGGCATCACGCTGTTCCAGACCGGCGAGCCCTTCAGCATTACAAATGGCTTGTATTACGATAACGCGGGCGTGTCCAACGGAAGCGGCTCGGGATCGTATGTCGATTTCGCTCCCGGCGTCTCAAAAACCCACATCTCCGGCTCGCGAGAAGTGGCCGGAATCACCGGCCCGCTGCTTTACAACCCCGCGTCCCTCATCGCTCCAAGAGCGCTGACGTTTGGCGATTCAGGCCGTAACTCGTTTAACCTGCCGCGCCGCACGCAGTTCGATATGGGATTCTTCAAGCAGTTCGCGCTGATCCACGAGACCGCGCTGCAATTTCGCGCCGAGGGCTTCAACGTTTTCAATCATACCCAGTTCGACGGCGTCGATAACTCGCCGAGCTGTTTCCTTCCCGACGGCAGCCAGGAATACAGCGCCGGCGCCGCCGCCTGTGTCTACGGCGCGGCCGACGGAAGCGTCGTACCGCAAGGGCTCTTTCATCCTAATTCCGTGCACTTCCCGCGCATTCTCCAGTTTGGCGCCAAGATCATCTTCTAGCAGCCGAGTCTGGCCGGACGCGCCGTCAGCCGCCCTCAACTGGCGGAGCGCAGCGCAGCCTGCGCCCAGATCACTGCGTCGCCATAGCGACTGATCAGCCTCTCCTGCTCCAGGCCGTGCGCCTGCGCAATTGCGTCGCAACCCGCCCAGTCGCCGTGTTCGTGGCACTCCAGCCATTGCAGCAAACAGCGCTCCAGGTTAGGCACGCCCAGCAGCGCATCGCGAATTTCATCGCGCAATGGGAGTGTCGATGCCAGGCTCTCCATCGGCAGGCAAAGCATGGCAGGCAACAGGCTGAACATCCCCAGCAGGTACTGTTCCGCCGGGTCCAGCGCGCACGATCCGGCCGCCAGCTCGCAGAATCGCCCGCGCACATGAGCCATCTGCAAAATCTCCGGTGGCCGGTCGGCGTTGATCTCGCTGAGGATGGAGAGTGTCGCGATGCGCCGGAAGGCAAGTTCACCCACCACCAGGATCGCCGACTCGATGGACCGCACCTCCTGGCGGATGGCGCAGAACGGCGAGTTCACCAGGCGCAGCAGCCGGTAGGTGAGGGAAGCGTCGCGCATTACTAACTCGCTCAGCTTGCGCAGGTCGATGGGATCGTGGTGCAGCTGGCGAAGAATCTCAAAGTGGAACAGCCGGTTGGCGGGCACTTTGCGGTTGCTGAGCAGCACCGGGCAACAGAAGTAGTCCCCCTGGAACAGCGTGAAGCCCTCCCCGCAGGCCTGCCGATAATCCTCCTGTGTCTCCACGCGCTTGGCCATCATGGCGATCGAGGGACGGGTCAGCCGCTGCCGCAGGATTTGGCGCCAGGCGGGGCTCAGCAACGCGAAATCCGCGCGGATGTAGTCGGCCAGGTCCATCAGGGGTTGCAGCCTGGGCTTATAGCTGAAGTCGTCCAGCGCCAACCGGAATCCTGATGCCTTCAGCCTGCGGCAGGCGTCCATCAGCCGGCAATCCGGCTCGACGTTTGCCGGTATGCCCAGAATGGTCATACTGGGAGGCAGAACCTCCACCAAACGCTCGGTCAGCGCTTCCGCGGTGCAGTTGATAAAGGCAGGCAATCCGTTCGCGAGCTGTTCCAGCCCGAAGATCACCGAATTGTCAAGCATGGTGCGTGTGGCCTCGTCGCCGCTCCCGCGTGAGGGCGCTTCGGGGCCGTTCCGGCACAGCAGTTCATATCCATGCACCCGTCCGTGCAGGTCGAGGATCGGCTGCCGCGCCACATAGCGCATCTCCCCCGTCCACACGGGAGCGCCGGCCTCGGGGACCTGTGACGGCAAAGTTCGCGTGGCCATCGGTTCCATCCCGATTCGTTCATCGGCTGGCAGGCTCCGGCACTTGAGGCTGAATTGGCTGTAGGGTTCTGCTCCCGGTAACCCGCACCATCAAGGGGCTGCCAGTATCTCTACCGCATGTCGTGCGCGGCTTGGCATGCCCATCGATTCATGCAGCGAGACAACCTCGCACAGCAAATCTCGCGCTTTGGCTGCGTCCCCGGCGGCATGCCGGTTGAGCAGCATGTGCGCGTACCACTCCCGCGCCACCGGCTGCAGATGCCGGAAGGGCGCCGTGTCCGTTTGATGAATGGCGGCCAGGTGGTGTTGCTCCGCGGCGGCCCAGTCATCGGCGCAGGCGGCCGCGATCCCGGCCACGGTGCGGAACGGCGATAGCAGGGAGTAAGTCCACGCTCCGGTTAGCACCAGCTCCTCCGTAAGCTGCCGCAATGCGGACACGTCATCTTTAAGACCCAGCCGCGCCAGGCCAATCACCGTTCTTTCCAGAGCGGTCCACGCACCCAGCGAATTCAGTTGTCCTGAGATTGGAAGCTTCCATCGCCGCGCCGTCCAGGCCTTGCCGGCGCGCTCATCCCCGCACTCGGCAAAGGCCGCGAACAGGCACGCTTCCGACAGTCCCGATAAGTAAGACTTGCCCTCGACCTTCAATCCGTGGGAATACCATCCCACAGCTTCTGCCAGATCCCCGTTCCACAGCGAGATATGGCCCCGCTGAATGGCGGTGGCGAAGTTCCAGCCCACCTCGTGCGTTTCTCCAAACTCCCAGGCGTCCGCGGTTTCGGTTTGCGCCGCGGCCAGGTCGCCGCGCGCTGCGCTCAACAGCGATGCGCATATCTTCAGCGCCCAGCTTGCTCCATAATGGCCGATCTTCTCCGCCTGGGCGATGGCGCCGGATAACTCCGCCGCCGCTTCCCAGGGACGGCCGCAATAGATCCGCGACCACAATCCATAAAACTCCACCGCCGCGGCGTTCCATGTGTCTCCCGCCGCCAGGCACATGCCGGCAACCCGCCCCGCCGCCGCGACCACCTTCTCCAGTTGACATGAATGGTAGTAATGAATGGCTTCCAGAAGCGCCGCGGGTCCACGGGCTGGAGTTTTCATGGTTTGACGAAGGACTCTTACCTCGTCGAACATCCGGTCCGCATTGACGACGTCGCCACCGGCGCTCATGATCGCCGCGCGCATTGACAGCACGCTGCTCTGCAACTGTGGATCCTGCCCCGCTACCAGCTTGTGCGCTCTCTCCATGGTCCGGTTGGCCGCGTCGGATTCAAGCTCCCAGGCCTGAAGCCAGCTCAGCGAGATGCTGGCCTCAGCCACCTTGGCCACCGCGCCTCCGGCTTCAAACAGGTCAATCGACTTTTGATAGCTGGTTTTCGCCTCATCCCGCTGTGCCAGGCTGCGCAGGGTGCTCGCCCTCTGCAGCAGAATCTCGGCCACCCGCAGGCTCTCTTCTCCTTCCCACAATGAGAGGGCACGATCCAGATGGCCCAGCGCTTCTTCGTGAGCCGAACCAGCCCTGGCCTGGCGAGCGGCCAGCATCAGGAAGGTCCACGTCTTTTCGGGGTCCGCCATGGCGCCGGCCTGGTAGAGGTGATGGGCCAGCGCGGATGCCTGCGCCTCGAGGTTGGCGGAATAGACCCGCTCGATGCCGGCCGCAATGCGCGTGTGCAGCCGCTGCCGGCGCGGAAGCGACAGCGATTCGGCCAGCGTCTGGCGCACCAGCTCATGAACAAACCGGTACCGCGCATCGCGGCCCGCAGGCTCGGGTACCACCAGGTGTGCGCGTTCTGCCTCCTCCACCGCATCCAGCACCGCATCGGGCTGCTGGTTCTCCAGCTCCTCCAGCAACCGCAGGCTGAAACAACGCCCAATAGCGGCCGCCGTAGTCAGCACGCGCCGCGCGCCTGCTCCCAGCCGGTCCAGTCTGCGCCCCAGCACCAGGCGAACGCCCTCCGGAACCTGGAGCTGATCCACGCGCAGTCCCGGCAGCCACTTGCCGTTCTGGTCGAAGAGCTTGCCTTCCTCGGCTAGATGCCGGAAGACCTCTTCCACAAAAAAAGGATTTCCTTCCGTCTCTTCAAAGATGACCCGCGCCAGCGAGGGTGGCGGTGTCTGGCCGCTCAGGGCTGCCAGCATGCTTTTCACTCCCGCCTGAGGCAATCGCCGCAGAGGCATGCGCGTAGCCTGCTTCTGCCGCACCAGCGTTTCCAGGGTTTTCGCAAAGGGGCGGGTAGCCTCGAGCTCTACGTCGCGATAAGTGCAGAGCACCAGCATCGGCGTCGTGCTGAGGGTCTGCGCGTGGTGCTGCAACAGCAGCAGAGTCGGCTCATCGGCCCAGTGCAGGTCCTCAAACACCACCACCACCGGCATCACGCGCGCGGCTCGCTCCACATACGAGCGGAAAGCGTTGAACAGGAATCGCCGCTGCTGCTCCGGCGGGAGCTGAATGGCCGGAGGAATGTCCGGATACATGTTGCGCAGCTCCGGCATGAGCCTGGCCACTTCGGGGGCGTCGTCGCCCAGCGAATGGCGCAGCGACTCCCTCGGCGCCATGCGCGCAATGTACTCCAGCATTTCGACGAACGGCACGTAGGGCGGCGCGCCTTCCGATTCGTAGCAGTGCCCTACTACGCCAACGGCGCCCAGGCGTTTGGCTTCTTCCAGCAGCGCGCGAGTCAGGTGAGTCTTGCCAATGCCCGGTTCGCCGCCGATCATCACCATCGAGCCGCGGCCTGCCAATGCATCGGCCAGCAGGCGCTTCAGCTCCGCGAACTCCTGCTCGCGGCCGATGAGCGGAATCTCAGTCAGGGCCGCGGGCTCCTGCGCCGGCGTCGATGCCATGGTCAGCCGTTCCAGATCGGCCCGCACTTCGGCAGCGGACCGGTAACGCAGGTCGAGCGACTTGGCCAGCAGCCGCCGGATCAGCACGATCAGCCCCTGTGGCAGATCCCCGCTCAGATTGGGCGACTCGCGCAGGATCGCCTGGCTCGTTTCGCCATGCGTGGGCCGGCGGAACGGATGTTCGCCGACCATCAACTCGCTGAGCAGAATGCCGAACGAGAACAGATCGGAGCGCTCGTCCAGAGGCTCGCCTCTCACCTGTTCCGGCGACATATAATCCGGCGTCCCCATCATCAGGCCTTCGGCCGTCAATGCAGGTCCCGGCGGAGGCACAGTCTCGGATTCCTCGCCAATCCGGCTGGAATCGAACTGCTTTGCCAGCCCGAAATCCAGGAGCTTCACCCTGTTCTTTGAGGTGACAAAGACATTGGCTGGCTTGATGTCCCGATGAATGATGCCCCGGGCATGAGCTGCTCCCAGTCCGTCGGCGATCTGGATGGCAAAGTCAAGCAGTTGCGGCAGCGGCAGGCAGCGCCTTTCACCGCTGCCGCTCGCGGAGTTTTTTGCGATCAGCGTCCGCAGCGTCTCGCCTTCCAGGAACTCCATCACGATGAACGGTTGGCTGGCATACTCGCCGATCTGGTAAATGGTGCAGATGTTGGGGTGGTTGAGCAGGGAAGCAATCCGGGCCTCGCGCTCGAATCTCTCCACCGTCGAGGAGTCTCTGGCCAGGTCTTCGGCCAGAAATTTCAGAGCCACCGGACGCTTAAGCTTCAGGTCCTCGCCCTTGTACACCACGCCCATGCCGCCGCCGCCCAGAAGATCCAGCACGCGATAGTGCGCCACCTTGTGGCCGATGAAAGAGCTGGGCTGGCCCGGCGATGCAGCAGCGGCGGCCGTGCTCTCTGCTCCCTTGTGGACGGGAACCACAAGCCGGTACCCGCGCCGTGCCACGGTCTCGATGAAACCATCGTCGTTCGATGTATCGCGCAGAGCCGAACGTAGCTTCAGAATTGCGGCATTGATGCTGCGATCGAATTCCACGACAGTGTCGTTGGGCCAGAGCTTCTTGCGAATGTCCTCGCGCGACACCACGCCGCCGCCGCGTTGAAGCAGCATCTCAAGGATGCGGAACTGCTGCTCCGGGAGCCGGACTGTTCGCCCGTTCCCCTTCAGATCCGCGGTCTCGAGATTGAGTTCAAATGGTCCAAAGCGAACCGGGTCGGGCATTCGCGTCTCCAGCGGGGGGTCGGGCACGGGCCCATCCTACTATACCGTCAGATTTCAAAGACCTACAAGATCATCCGAAAATCACCGCGAAATCACATCCAGACAATTGCTTGTCTCCTCGGCCTCAACGAAGGTGGATGCAGTCGGCGGGCACTTCTCCTGAGTTTGAAGCTGCCGCCGCAAGACCTCACGTCCTGGAAAGAAGGCTCGGCATGAAAACACAACTCTTCAGCTTGTTCATCAAGGTTGCCGTTTGCGCATTGATGGGCGCGGTAGTCTCATCCGCCAGGGCTCAGAACCTGCCGGGCTGGCCCGACGAACAAATTGGAATTTCGAAAGGCCAGGAAAGGGCGATCGTGGCGGGCATTGCCGCCTCGGGCGCCGCCGTTGGCATTGGCGTCTACTACCTCGTCCGCCGTAACCGCTCGCTCACCGGCTGCGCGGTTTCCGGTCCTGGCGGGCTCGAACTCCAGAACCAGGGCGATCAGGAAACCTATGGCCTGGTTGGTGAAATTGCCGGCATCCAGCCAGGCGACCGCGTGCGGGTCTCCGGCAAGAAAGAAAAGAAACACGCCGGCGTTGTGCGGGTATTTCTGGTCGAAAAGCACAAGAAGGCCCGCGGCTCCTGCGCGCCGCCAGTGGCGTCAGCCGCGCCAGCCTTTTGATCCCCAACGGAGTTTCAGGCTCCGTTTGAACTACGAGGAGGCGAGCCATGAGATGGATTGAATTGAACGCCGACCTCGTCTTGAAAGCCGCGATCCTGGTGGCCATGCTTGCCTGCCTGGCGGGGTGACCAAGCATTCGGTCGCGCCTGCGCCAGGCACGGCGCACCCACTGAGAGAGCCGGAATCAGACAATGCGCTTCCAGCCTCAGGCCAGCCGGTGACAATTCTGTGACATCTCCATAACCCCCATCCGGTATGATCACAATCAACCCTGGGGAGGTCCCTGTGCGCAAATTGATTCTGATCCTTACGTTGTGCGCCGCCGCGAGCACGCTGGCGGCGCAAGCCAAGAGCATCTACGACTTCACGATGAAGTCCATTGACGGCCAGCAAGTGGGCCTGGGCAGTTATCACGGCAAAGTAGTGCTGCTGGTCAACGTGGCCAGCAAATGCGGCTTCACTCCGCAGTACGCGGCCCTCGAGGCCCTTTACGAGAAGTACAAGGACCGCGGGCTGGTCATCGTCGGCGTCCCGGCCAACAACTTCATGTCTCAGGAGCCCGGCACCGACGCGGAGATCAAGCAGTTCTGCACCAACAAGTACAACGTGACGTTCCCGATGATGTCCAAGGTCTCGGTCAAGGGTGACGACAAAACGCCGCTCTACGTCTTTCTGACCGGCCAATCGACCGATCCGAAATTCAGCGGCGAAATCAAGTGGAACTTCACCAAGTTTCTCTTTGACCGCAATGGCAATCCGGTGGCGCGCTTTGAGCCCAACGTGACCCCGGATTCACCCCAGGTCATCGCGGCCATTGAGTCCGCGCTCGGCCAGTAACCGCCCTCTTCACATCGCCTTCAGCAGCTTCACCAGGCGCGCGAATCCCTGTTCGCGCGCCGTTTTGTTGGCGGCGACCGTATTACCGGGATCCTCGCCCGCGCGCATGAAGCCGTGTCCGGCCCCATCGTAGGTCACGGGGTCGAATCGCTTGCCCGCGGCCTTCATGGCGGCCTCTGTGGCCGGCAGCGTGGCGCCAATGCGCGCGTCGTTGCCCGCATAGAAGCCGTACACCGGCGCCGTCACCGTGGAAACGTCCGTGGGTCCCGGACCATAAAACACAAATGCCGCGGAAAGGTCCTTGCGGTGCGTGGCGAAGGCAAACGACTTGCCACCACCCCAGCAGAATCCGGTCACGGCGATCTTGCCATTGCCGGCGGGCAGTTGCTTGCCGTAGTCGGCGGCCGCGTCGAGATCGGCGAGCACCACCTCCGGATCAAGTCCGGAGACAGCCTTGACGGCCTCGTCCATGCCCGGAACTCGCTTGAGCCTCCGCCTTTGGGGCCCATGCCGGAGAGCAGGTCGGGCGCGACCACGATGAATCCCTGCCCGGCCAGTTCGTCGGCCATCTCCTTGGCCCAGTCGGTGAGCCCGAATATTTCGTGAATCAGGATGACAACCGGCGCCTTCGATTTGACTTCGGGATAAACCACGAAGGCCTCCACGGTGCGGCTTCCATGCTTGAGGTGGACGTACTCGCGGTGGCGCGGCGAAGCTTCAAGGCGTGTCTTGGCCCAGTCCTGTGCCAGCAGGGAAGTGCTGGCCAGCATGAGCAGTGTCGCGGCAAGTAAGTGAGCGGTGCGGGGATGCGCGTTCTTCATGGGGATGAGTCTAGTCACAGGAAATGAGCCTTGCAAGGTTTTTGTCGCGGCGTTGAACCCGTGCCGGTTCACATTCTCGATCTCGCGCGGGGATTTTGACATTCCGCGTTTCAAATCCATGGGCTTTGGCCGCGGATGGTCTGACTCCGTCCGCTACCCGAGATTCAGACCTCAATCAGCTTGTAATTGAAGGCAATCTGTTCATCGTAGTACGGCGAGAAGGAATGGATGAACCCGACTCTTGCGCGATAGGCTCTGCGTTCTCTGTACATCTCCTGAGCCTGCTCCAGCGTCAGTCCCTCATCGGGGCAAATCGCGGTCAGCGAGTGTTTCAGCTGGTTCGACCGCTCATCCCACCACCCGTGCTTCTCAATGAACATGTACCCCGGATACCCATTGCCTTTTCGCGCTAGAATGGCGATCTCGTAATACTCGGATAAGAGATCTACTGGCGTTGTGGTCTTGTAGAGCATCTCCTGCATGGGCAATATAATACCCCGTCGCAGGCGGGATTGGAGTAGAACCTCGCCGTAAATCGGCCTTTCACTTCTCGTCCAGTGTCGGCGCGTAGATGTCCTCTGAACCGATGTTGCGCAGCAGCCAGCGCGCCAATTCTTTAGAGAGAATGCGAAAAAGCGCACGCTGCTTCGATGTGCGAGCCTGCGGATCGATCGGTAATTTCTCAAAACGTCAGGTAAATCTGAGCTACAATTCAGGTGTTTTTCCCCCTCCCCCTCAATTCCCCTTGAACCGGCTCCAGCCGGGCTTTATCGGAGGTCGCATCGTGAGGATTCCAGCCAGCCCATTCCACAGCCTTGTTTTGCCGGTGATTGTCTTGCTCACAGCGGGGATTCCGGCATCGAGCCAGACAGCGCAAACCGCCGCGGCCATAGGCCCGGAAGCAGTCGCGGGCCCGGTCGTTCCGCAGATGATGAAATACAACGGCGTGGCCGAAGACCGTGCGCGCGATACGGTCGAGGCGGTGTTTCGCATCTACGCGGCCGAGGAGGGCGGCGAGCCGCTGTGGAGCGAAACCCAGCGCGTGACCGTTGGTGCGGACGGCAAATACTCCGTACTCCTCGGTGTCGCCACCGAGGGCGGGCTGCCGCAAACTGTCTTTGCAGCCGGCCAGGCGCGCTGGCTGGGAGTCAGCATCGAACGCGGGCCCGAGCAGGTGCGGTTCCCGCTGGCATCCGTGGCCTATGCCATGAAAGCCGCCGACGCCGAAACCCTCGCCGGCCTGCCCGCAGCCGAATTTGTCACCCAGGCGCAACTGCGCGCCATTCCAACTGAACCAAAGGCCTCTCCAGGAGTCTCCAGCGGTGTGAATGAGGCGACACACGCCAACGCCTCGCCCACGGGCTCCGGCACGACGGGTACCATTCCTCTGTGGACCAGTTCCAACGCCCTCGGCAACTCATTGCTGACGCAAGCAGGCACCACAGTTTCTGCCAAGGGCGGCGTGACGGCCAAATCCATCGCCGCCGGCCCAACCATCAGCGGTTCGAATACCGCGGCGAATGTTGTGACTTCCGGAGTCAGCGGAAGCGCCCTCAGCCCCTCGCCCGGATCGGCGGGTGTGTCGGGCGCAGAGACAGCTAAGACAGGTAAGGTTTTCGGCGTGCTGGGCAACACCAGCAGCACCACAGCCGCAGCGGCGGGCGTTTCCGGTACCGAGGGTGCCGCGACCGGCGCTGTCTATGGAGTCAGTGGCACCGCCGGCAGCACAACCAACCTGGCCGCCGGTGTTGCCGGATCTGAGACCGCTAAAACGGGCGAGGTTTACGGTGTCTCCGGCACAGCCGCCAGCGCCACCGCCAGCGCAGCCGGAGTGACCGGTACTGAGACTTCGACGACCGGTGTTGTCTTTGGCGTGTCGGGCTCTTCGGCAAGCACCGGCGTGGGAGCCGCCGGCGTATACGGAGTCGAAAATGGAAACGGCGTCGTTTATGGAGTCAAGGGAGTAACCAACAGCACCGCGTCGTATGCGGCTGGGACCCAGGGTTGGGAAGGCGCCACGACCGGTCTCGTTTATGGCGTCACGGGCGAGGCGGCAAGCACCACTAATGGAGCGGCGGCCGTATCCGGTTATGAAAGTGCAACCACAGGCCAGGTCAATGGAGTTTTGGGATTTATCAGCAGCACTTCAAACGGGGCGGCGGGTGTCAACGGCATTGCGAACGGAGCGACAGGACAGACTTACGGCGTAACGGGCTCAACGCAGAGCCCAACTAACGGCGCGGCGGGAATCAATGGATACGAGGGCGCCACCACCGGCCAGGTCTACGGTGTCGCGGGAACCACGGCCAGCAGCGGCGGCACAGCCGTAAACGGGACCGCGACGGCCACCACCGGCGTGAACTTCGGCGTGAGCGGCTCGTCGGCGAGCAACGACGGCGTTGGTGTCTTCGGGTTCGCGCCGACCGGCGGGGTCCTTGGAGTCACTACCGCCTCCAGCGCTCCATCCGGCGGAGCCTACGGCGTGCTGGGCAACGCCGTATCCACCTCCGGCCCCGCGAACGGGGTTGTCGGGAGAACGTCGAGCCCCGGCGGAACCGGCGGCCAATTCGCCAATCTCAGCGGGTCCGGCAACGTCCTCATCGGATCTTCGGGCCCAAACTGGGCGACCGTGTTTTCCGTCGATGCCAGCGGCAACGAGATTCTTGCCGGCAACCTCAGTGTCGGCGGCACCTTGAACTACACGGGCGTTGTGAGCGGAACCAGCAGCAGCACGACCGCCAACGCAGCCGGCCTCACCGGCAATGAGACCGCCGCCACTGGCCAGGTCTACGGAGTCAGCGGCAACACCAGCAGCGCCACCAATTCCGCCGCCGGTGTCAACGGTTTTGAAGGCTCTGCAACCGGTAGCGTATACGGCGTTTTCGGAGGCACGAACTCAACAGGACCGTATGCGGCTGCCGTATCTGGTTACGAGGGCGCGACCACAGGCGTCAACTGGGGAGTGAATGGAACGTCGAATAGCATTAACGGCATCGGAGTGCAGGGGGTTTCCCCAAACATCGGCGTGGTGGGCCTGAGCCAGAACTGTAGCTCGTCCGGATGCAGTTGGACTCCCGGCACAGGCGGCCAATTTGTTGCGGGCAACGGCGGCCTCATCCTCCAGGGCCTGTCCGGGCCCACCGGGACGCCCAATGCGCAGCCGACCCAGGTCTTCTCCTTCGACACCAGCGGCGATCTCACGCTTGCCGGCAACCTCAGCGTCGGGGGCACGGTGAACTACTCGGGCGGCGTGAGCGGAAGCAGTAACAGCACCACCAACAACGCGGCTGGTCTGAGTGGCAACGAAACAGCCGCAACCGGGCAAGTCTATGGAGTAGCCGGCAGCGCGAGCAGCACAACCCAGGGAGCCGCCGGCTTGAACGGCTATGAGGCTGCTACAACAGGCCTGGTCTACGGCGTCAGCGGAAACACGAGCAGCGCCACGGACTTCTCGGCAGGCGTGAACGGATACGAGGGCGCCGCTACCGGCAACGTCTACGGTGTGCTTGGAAGCACAAATAGCACAACTTCGAGCGCTTCCGGTGTCGATGGCTATGAAGGGGCCACAACCGGCAATGTCCGCGGCGTGAGCGGGTACAGCGAGAGCACCAACGGAATCGGCGTCTTCGGCGGGGCCGACGCAACCTCCGGCTTTGCTGTCGGCGTGGAGGGAGTCACCGCGAGTTCAGCTGGGGCCGCTGGGGAGTTCGTGAACACTGCTGGAAACGGCCTCATTCTTCTGGGCCAGTCGGGCAGCAATTACACGCAGGTGTTCAGTGTCGACGCCAGCGGCGATGGCGTCTTTGCCGGCAACCTTACTGTCGGCGGCATGTTGAACTACTCCGGCGGCGCCAGCGGCAGCAGCAGCAGCACCACGAACTACGCGGCGGGTGTCATTGGCAATGAGACTGCCGCCACGGGCAACGTCTCCGGTGTTTCGGGAAACGCGAGTAGCACAACCGCGAATGCCTCAGGCGTAAATGGCTACGAGAGCGCGACCACGGGCAATGTGTATGGCGTGCAGGGTGGAACGCCCAGCACCAGTGGGTCGGGTGTCTTTGGGAGTGCCTCCGCAACCACTGGCTTTGCGAACGGCGTCTACGGTCTGACTGCCAGTTCCGGAGGCAACGGCGTCTACGGTTTGAATACCAGCGCAGGAGGCAACGGGGTCTTCGGGAGTTCAGCCGCGACTACCGGCTTCGCGAACGGCGTCGACGGCCAGACCTCCAGCTCCGGAGGCAATGGAGTCTTTGGAATCAGCAACTCCACGTCGGGAGGCAATGGCGTCTTTGGATCGGCGAGCAGCTCGAACGGCAATGGCGTTTTGGGGACTAACAATGCGACCTCCGGATTCGCCGCCGGCGTGACCGGCACCACCGCTAGTCCCGGAGGCGCCGGCCTGAACGGTTTCAGCACTGCGGCGTCCGGTGGAATCGGTGTCAATGGCAACGCCCCCACGAATGGAATTGCAATCTCAGGCGGAAACCAGGCTTGCAGCAACGGCAGTTGCACCTATGCCGCCGGCACGGCGCTGTCGCTCAACACTGGAAGCGGAGGGACGCTGATCTCTGCGTCTGCCGGTCCGGTAGGAAACACCGCGGGCACGGCGACCACCCAGGAGTTCTCAGTGGATGCGAGCGGCAACGGCTTCTTCAACGGCAACCTCAACGTGACCGGCACGCTGTCCAAGGGCAGCGGCTCCTTCAAGATCGACGATCCGCTCGATCCCGCCAACAAGTACCTCTCCCACTCCTTTGTTGAATCGCCCGACATGATGAATGTCTACAACGGCAACATCGTCACCGACAAGCACGGCCAGGCCATCGTGGATTTGCCGGATTACTTCGAGGCCCTCAATCGCGATTTCCGCTACCAGCTCACCGTGATCGGCCAGTTTGCGCAGGCTATCGTCGCTACCAAAATTGCCCACAACCGTTTTGTCATTCGCACCAGCAAGCCGGGAGTTGAGGTCTCCTGGCAGGTCACCGGCATCCGCCAGGACGCCTACGCCAACGCCAACCGCATCCCGGTTGAGGTGGAAAAACCGGCATCCGAGCAGGGTTACTATCTGCATCCCGAGGTCTTCGGCCAACCAGCCAATAAGAGCATTGCAGCTGCCGCCAAGCACGTGCCGGCGCAGAACGGAGGAACTCCTGGCTCCAGGTGAGTTTCTCCTTCGTCCTGGTATGACGCCAACTGGTAATGAGCCCGAATTGAAAAGAGAGGTCATGAGAGAGCGTCTCTTCCCCGTTTTTCTTTCATTCTTGATCGTACTCGCGCCCACGGCAATTGCCCATGCCCAGGCTACGGCAAGCGGTACTGTTCTGGGTGCGGTCACCGATTCGTCTCAGGCGGTTGTGGCCGGGGCACAGGTTGAAGTCAGCAACGCGGCAACCGACGAGAAGCGCTCCACGGTGACTGACGGATCCGGCGGCTACCGGTTCGATCTTCTCTCCGCCGGCGCTTACAAGCTGACCGTTGCGCGCCCCGGCTTCGCGACCGCCGTGCAGAATATCGAGCTGCTGGTGAGCCAGACCGCCACGGCGAACGTGACACTGGTCCCCGGCGCGGCTACGCAGACCGTTGAGGTCACCGGCGCGAATCCACTGGTGGATGAGACGAACACCAGCGTCAGCCAGGAGATAACGCCCTCCGAAGTGGAGGAGTTGCCGATGGTTGGCCGCGATGTAGCCAACCTGGCGTATCTTGCTCCGGGCGTCAAGTTGGCTGACTCCTACGATCCCACCAAGAACCGCTACGCAATTCTGTCGATCAATGGCGCCAGCGGCCGCAACATCAATGTCACGGTCAATGGCATCGACAACAAAGACAGCACCGTTGGCGGGCCGGTAATGCAGTTGCCTCTGGAGGCCGTCGAGGAGTTCCAGATCAGCACGCAGCGGTTCTCCGCGGAGAATGGCCGCTCTGAGGGCGCGGCTATCAACATGATCACCAAGCGCGGCTCAAATAAATATCACGGCTCCGCCTTCGGGTATTTTCGCGATACAAATCTGGATACCGATGAGGAGGACGCGACCGGCACGGGTGGCCAGGTCGCGGCGCACCCCGACTATACCCGCCAGCAGTTTGGCGGTTCGATCGGCGGCCCGGTGAAAAAAGACAGCCTGTTCGCATTCTTTGCCCTCGAACGGGAGCGCGAACATCAGCAGTTGGATGAGTCTCCCACGTCTTATGCAGAATTGGTGCTCGCCAAGAATGCGGGACTCGCGGCGGATCCTGCCACCGTAATTCCGCGGCCGTTCTACGAGACCCGCTACAACGGCCGCATGGATTGGACCCTTAGCCAGACCGAGTCCGCTTACATCAGCTATAGTTCGCAAGCCAACAACAGCCTCAACGATCAGTCCGACGGCACGATGGACCTGACCGAAGGCAACTTTACCGTCAATCATCTGCAACTGGTGAGCTTCACATGGAACTCCGTGCTCTCGAACACTACCGTGAACCAGGCCACCGCGGGTTTTCAGTACTGGAACAACTCCATCGGCAGCAACTTCAATGTTCCCAATGTGTCATTTCCGTCGGCGTCGTTTGGCACCAACGATGGCGTCCCGCAGCAGTCGTTTCAGCGCAAATGGCAGTTCAAGGACGATTTTTCCAGGGCCATGGGGAAGCACACGCTCAAGGCCGGTGTCGACTACATCTGGAGTCCTGCGTCAGGTGGCGACTTTGGCCCTCCCAATTACATCGGGCCGGTGGAATACAACTTCGCAGCGGATCCAAGCACTATCCTCACCGACAAGGCGGACTATCCCGATGGATTTTCCACTCCCGGTGCCGTCGTGGCCATGTCCGAGTCGAACGGCGATTCCGACGTTAGCATCCCCACCCAGGAAGTCGGCATCTACGCCCAGGACGATTGGAAGGCGACGCGCCGCCTTACGCTGAACCTGGGGCTGCGCTGGGACAAGGACGTCAACTTGATCGCCGACCCGGAGATTCAGCGGAGCCGGACCTACAAGGAACTGGTGGCGCTCAACAGCCCCGTCGCGAGTCCGTATGTCAGCAGCGTGCCCCACGACGACAACCTGGACTTCAGCCCGCGCGTGGGGTTTGCCTACGACCTGAACGGTAAAGGCGTTCACGTGCTGCGCGGCGGATTCGGACTGTACCTCGGCACCGTTTACGACAACATCACGCTATTTCCGGAGCAGCAGGCCAACCCAACCGTATATCAGGTTGCTCTCAACCTATCCAGCCCGACGGATATCGTTCCCGGCACTGGAAAGACGCTTGGGGAGTGGCGTTTTGGCGTCGATCCAATGCCGGCGATTCCCGCAGCAGCCACTTCGCTGGCGCCGGGAAGCCTGGGCCGCTTGACCGATCCGCATTACCGTAATCCGGTGGCCGAGGAGTTCAATTTTGGCTACACTTGGGCGGCGAATCAGACCACCGCGGTGGAGGCGGAGTATACCCACGTTCTCAGCCTGCACGAGAACAAAACCATCGACATCAACTCGCCGGTCCCGGTCGAGGGCGTCTTTGTGCGCCCGCTTGCCGCTGCCTTTGCCGCATCGAATCCGCCGCAGCCGAACCTGCCCCTCATCCTCGACCAGAGATCCATCGGCCGCACGCATTACGATGGCTTCAACCTGAGCCTGCGCGAGCGCATGGCGCCCCGCTTCCAGGCCGAGGCGAACTACACGCTGTCCTGGGCGTATGGTTACGACAGCGGCGATCCTCGTCTCGGCAACTTCCCCCGGCTCCCCAACGCCCCGTTTGCCAGCTACGAATACGGCCCCTCGCCCAACGACGAGCGCCATCACATTACGTTGAGCGGCGTGGCCAACCTGCCCAGAGGCTTCGAGCTTGCGCCCATCCTGCAATTCGGATCGGCGCGCCCCTATGGTCTGACCAATTCGAGCGACACGCTCGACACCGGGACGCCGCCATTTTTTCCCAAGGCTGTCGTCGTTCCCAAGTCCAACCCGACCGACTTTTTCGCGTTTGCGGGCAACAATACCGGCGCGCAGAACTGCTTCTATGGACTCAACAACACGCCTGCGACCTGCACCATATCCAAGTTCGATCCGCTGCGAGGCGATCCGTTCTTCCAGCTCGACATGCGCCTCGCAAAGAACATTCGCATGCGCGAGACGATGAACCTGCAACTGGTGGCGCAGGCCTTCAATTTGACCAATCGCGCCAACTACGGCAACAACTTCGGCAACAGCATTGGGTCGGCGGCGACCTTCGGCCACCCGGCCGGCTTTATCAACCCCAGCGCCACCACCATTCCGCGCTCGGTCTGGGGTGAAATGGGCGCGAGGTTCACGTTTTAGAACATGCTGGTCTGCGATGGGCGTGGCACTGCAAGATTGGAATTGATCTAATGCAACCTCGCGTACTCCGCTTTGGCCTGCCTCAGGATGGGAATGTCGGGATCGGCGTCTTTCCAGAGCGTGAGGAAATCCTGGTACGCCGCCTTGGCCTTGGCCGTGTCGCCCTGCATCGCGTAGGCCCTTCCGATTTGCAGATGCGCCAGCGCCCCGATCGCCTCGTTCAACACCACTCCACGATGGTCGAGGATCTTCTGGAACTCAGCCGCCGCTTCAGCCCCGCGATGCGCAGCCACGTAAGCTTCCCCACGCACATAGACGGGATTCAGAGCGGATGAGTAGGAGATGATCCCCAATTCATAGGGAGCAGCGGCCAGAAGAGCCTCAATGGCCTGGGAAGGATCGCCGCGATTCATCGCGAGCTGGGCATGAATCGTCGGCAGGTAGTTGAATTGGACGATCGTATCTTCCGGGAAGCGTTTGGCCAGATCGGCTGCCAGTCCCTCAGCCCTGGGCGTATCGCCGGCCATGGCCAGCGCCAGCGCCGCCAGATTCTGCACATCCCGGCCCGTCGACAGATGGAGCGCCTCTCCTGCTCGCTGCCGCGCTTCGAATGTATTGCCGAAGAAGGCTTCATTGAGCGCCAATTCGGCTTCGTACTTTGCCGCCGTCTCTTCTTGCCCCGCGCCCTCCTCCGATACCTCCGCCTTCCGGGAAAGTTCGCGAGCTTTCCCAATGCGCCCGGAATAAGCAGCCGTCTCAGCTCCCAAGTCCTGGAACATTTCCTCCATTCCCGGCTTCCCGGCAGCCCAGGCGGCCTGCTGTCCCATTCCAACCGTATCTTCTCGCAAGAATGAGATCAGGTACAGGCTGCCGTGAATGCTTGCGGAGTCAATATTCTTCGCCAGTGCCTCGTTGGCTTTGGCCTGGGCCTCATCCAGGCGGTTCAAATTGAGGTAGGCGCTGACGAGATTTCCGTAAACTATTCCCAGGTTCGGGGCGAGACGGAAGGCGTCCTGCTGCATCTTCAGAGCTTCGTCGTAGTGCCCGAGCATCGCGTAAATGTCACTCAAATTGGCGACAGGGATAAAATCCCGGGGATAGGCTTGAGCCCAAAGCTCGTAAGCCTGACGCGCCTTGTCCAGGTCACCGGTAGCCGCGCGGTAATAACGCGATTCGATGGCGAATTTTTCCCACGGACTCACGTTCTCCCCGAGGCTGTACGCCTTTTGAATGCTTTCCACACCGAAGCTGGTTTCTCCAAGCTGATGTTGGGTCATACCAAGCGAGAGATAGGCCATCGCGAAATTCGGGTCGAGACGGATTGCACGTTGGAACATCGATCCCGCGGCGGCAGGGTCGTCGTTGAATACCCACAGTTGCCGTCCCTGGCAGTATGCCTGGTAGGCTTCGATGGAGGGCGTGGTGGCCTTTTCAAGCGGCGTATTCAGCTTCTTGACCGTGCTCAGCGACTCGCCGAGTTTGGCGCGAATCTCCGTCGCTATTTTGTCCAGTGCATCGAGCACATGATTCTTGTCGCTCGCCTGCGCTTGCGTGCTTGCCAGCGATTCGCCGCTGGCGCAGTTGACCGCCTTCACGGTCAGAAGATACAGCGTGCCAATCTCCGCAATCGTCCCGTTGAGGACCGCGGCGCTGCCCGTCCTCTGACAGAGTTCGCGCGCAAGCTCCGGCGTTAGCTTTGCGTCCGGCTTCTGGCCCATCATCTTCAATGTCTGCTTGGTTGCCTCGTCGGAGATGATGCTCAGAAACGGCGATTGCTCGAGTTGAATTGAAAGCCCCTGCCGCAGCGTGTCGTCAAACACAGTATCGCCGGTCTTGTTGGTGAATTCGGCCAGCACGACGGTGTCTTTGTCGGTGAGTTTCGGCGCGCGATGAAAATAAAAGTAACTGCCCGCCGCCCCCAGCGCTACCAGCACAATGGCCGCTGTGAGAATCGCAACATTGCGGCTGTTCGCACGCTTCGCTGGAACTGCCTTAGCCGGAAGCGCAGCGCCTGGATTTCCGGAAATCCTCGCTGACTCAGAACCGCGCCGGAACCGCTGTAAATCCGTGCGCATCTCGGCGGCGCTCTGATAGCGCAGCTTGCGATCCTTCTCCAGCGCTTTATTGACGATGCGTTCCAGTTCCGGCGGGAAATCCGGAGCTATGCCTTCGGGTGCCGCCGGCGCACGATTCAGAATCGCGTCATAGATCACAGCGGCACTCACGCCCGGAAAGGCGGCGCGGCCCGTGGCCATTTCAAACAGAACCGCCCCAAACGAAAACAGGTCCGTCCGCGCATCCAGGTCCTCGCCTCGCGCCTGCTCCGGCGACATGTAAGCGATGGTCCCCATGGTCGAGCCGGGGCTGGTCAGCATCTCTCCAGGCTGAGCTGTCGGCATCTGCGACAGGCCCAGGCCTCCACCGGCGGGAAGCACCTTTGCCAAACCAAAGTCCAAAACCTTGGCCTGGCCGCGATGGGTGACAAAGATGTTCGCCGGCTTGATATCGCGATGAACGATCCCCTTGGCGTGCGCGGCGTCCAGCGCGTCGGCAATCTGGATGCCGAGGTCCAGCACCGTCTCAAGTGCCATTTGCCTGTCGGCGATCCGGTGCCGCAGCGTTTGGCCCTCCAGCAGTTCCATGGCGATAAACGTATGGCCATCGGCTTCGTCGTTGGTGTGGATGGTGCAGATGTTGGGATGGTTCAGCGAGGACGCAGCCCGGGCCTCGCGGCGGAAGCGGCTGAGGGATTGTGCATCGCCGGCAAGTTCGTGAGGAAGAAACTTCAGGGCGACATGGCGGCCGAGTTTGAGGTCCTCAGCCTCGTAGACCACACCCATGCCGCCGCCGCCGATCCTGCTCAGGATGCGGTAATGCGAAACCGTCTGTCCCAGGGGCTGGAAGGGTGTGGCTGTGCGGAGGTCAATCCATTCCGGCAACGACCCAAGCGGCCACGCCGCGATGTGAGCCTGTAAAGATCGAAGAGACGAAAGATGTCGAGCCGGGCAACCGGGGTATATCCTCATGTGGCCGGGCAAGCAGGAAACAAATCTCGTGTGAAACCGCTCCAGCCGCGATTTTGCCATCGCCGGAGAGCGCAGGAGAAAGTCTGTGACACGTTCCAGGATGATCCTCACGCTCGCTGCCATCGTGAGCATATTTGCTTCTTACTCCATCCAGCCTGGCTCAATTGCCAGAGCTGCGCTGTCAACCCCGCCCAAGGTCATCTCCACGTCGCCGGCCGAGAATGCCGTGGGTGTTGCCGTGAGACCTGTCATCACAGCGACCTTCAACGTCCCGATGGATGCGGCCTCAATCGATGCGACGACGTTCACGCTGACTCCGAGCGGCGGCGCCGCTGTGGCCGGCGTTGTAACCCTCCAGTCCTCCGGCAAAGTGGCATCCATCCGCCCAGCGGCAAATCTGAAGTACGCAACGGTCTACACGGCGGCCATCACCACCGGAGCCAAGAGCGCCACGGGTGTCGCACTGGCGCATGAATACAAATGGAGCTTTACCACCGCCAGGGCGCCCGTGCCAAAGGTGACCTCCACGTTCCCGGCAAACGGCGCGAGCGAAGTGCCCATCGGCTCGGTGGTGACCGCGGTCTTCAGCCTTCCGATGGATGCGGCCTCCATTAGCTCCGCAACCTTCAAGGTCATGCGCGGCAGTACCGCTGTTTCCGGAAAGGTCGCCTACAGCACGAATAGTTCTGTCGCCAGCTTCACGCCGGCGGCTGCTCTTGAATTCAATACGCATTATGTGGCCATGATTACAACCGGGGCTCGGGATTCCTCAGGAGTCGCGCTGGCCGCCGGCTACAAGTGGTCCTTTACAACCGCGCCTCCCACCGCCGACCAGCGTGCCGACGCCCTGCTGGCGAAGATGACGCAAAGCGAAAAGCTGAGTCTGGTCCAGGGCGGGGTCACCAGCAATCTCACTTACGGCTACACGGTGCCGCGCGGTGCAGCCGGATATGTGCCGGGGATTGCCAGTCTTGGGATTCCAGAGCTT
>Ga0326727_10009441_pt1 | contig 24006 bp, 21 predicted proteins | sample MB2enrmetagenome_FD_207643 | JGI IMG/M metagenome (GOLD analysis project Ga0326727, IMG submission 207643) | Lab enriched peat soil microbial communities from McLean, Ithaca, NY, United States - MB29MY | ecosystem: Environmental > Terrestrial > Soil > Wetlands > Peat | place: USA: New York... | reverse complement strand
CCTGGTACCCGCTACAGGACTCGAACCTGTGACCAAGGGATTAAGAGTCCCCTGCTCTACCAACTGAGCTAAGCGGGCCCGTGCCGAGCCGGCGATCCGCGGCCGGCAGCCACCCCCCAGCGGTCGATTCTAGCGCCGTGCGCCCGCATCGCCCTTGGATCCCGGGCCCCCGCCGACCGTCCCCCGGAAGCGCTTGAGGTTGAGCTCGATCAGCGCCCGCCGCTGCTGGCCGAGCCGCATCGAGAGCGGGGGGCCGGTCGGGGAGACGCCCCGGAGCGGCGAGGTGGTGTGTCCCTCGATGGCCCGCCGGAGGTCGGCCGCCCCTCCGCCTGGGAAGACGGTGACCAGGCGTCCCAGGTCATGGACCCCGAAGTGGCTGTCCCCGGCGGCCAGCATCGCCCCCACCCGCTCCCGGTGAGCGGCGCAGAAGGCGTCGAGCGCCCTCCAGGCGCCGGGCAGCATCGGAGCCGTGTGGCGCACCTCGATCCCGTCGATCGGCCGCCCGGCGAGCAGCCGGCGGAGGCGCCCCTCGGTGATCGAGGCGAACCAGGTGGGCATGAAGGGGTGGGCGATCACCGCCAGCCCGCCCGCCTCGTGGATGGCCTCGACGGTGTCCTCCACGCTCATGTGCATCCTGATCGGCCGGTCGATGAAGAGGGCCACCACATGGATGCCGGGCGGGAAAGAGCAGGTGACCTCCTCGCCCCGGACCACGTCGACCCCCAGCCCGGCCCCCACCTCGATCGCCTCCTCGAGTGGGGAGAGGGTGTCGTGGTCGGTGATGCAGATCACCGACAGGCCGATCGCCGCCGCCGCCCGCGCCAGCTCGACCGCGGTCACCATGCCGTCACTGGCGAGGGTGTGGCTGTGGGTCTCGGCGGCGCTCAGCCCCTGGCTGAGACGGATCCGCTCAGGCACCCATGGTGCCCGCCGGGGCGGCAGGAGCCTCGAGGACCGGGCGGGCGGTGCGCAGGACGGTGACGTGGGGCACGACGGCATGCATCATGACCCACCACGCGGCCGAGGCGAGCAGCACTCCTCCGATGACGTCGACGACGTAGTGCTCGCCGAGGAAGACGACGCTGATCCAGACCAGGATCGACCAGCCGAGCAGCAACCAGGAGGCGCGCGGGTAGACCCCGCGCAGGGCGAGGAAGCCGAGGAACGGGAAGGCCGCGTGCAGCGAGGGGAAGGCGGCGGTCGAGTTGGGGTTGAGGAGGCTGTAGTAGGGGCTGATCGCGCTGGGCAGGGTGTGCTGTGAGTTGATCAGGTCGGTGACCCCGCTCAGCAGGTGGTCCTGAGCCGCGTACCAGGGCGGCGCGGTCGGCACCAGCATGAAGAAGATGAACGCCACCAGGCACATGCCGAGGAGGGCGGTGACGAAGCGCAGGTACTGGGCGCGGTCCTTCAGCCAGAGGACAAGGCCCACCAGCAGCGGCACCAGGAAATGGCAGAAGTAGACGACGGTCGCGGCCACCGCCAGCACGTGCAGGGTGGGGCCGCTCACCGCGTGCTGAAGCACCTCGCTGGGATCGTGGCCGAAGAAGAGCCATCTCTCCAGGTTGGCGAGGCTCGCCACCTGGGGGGCGATGCCGTCGTTGTGGACGATTCCGCGCATCGCCTCCCACCCCAGGAAGATGGCGATGAACGGCACCCAGTCGCCCAGGAAGCGGAAGAACCGGCCGCTGAGGAGCGCCACCGGGATGAAGATGAGCAGGAGGTAGTCGGGCGAGACCGAGATCCCGCGCCAGATCATGATCCCGGCGACCACCGCGACATAGGCGAGACCGACGGACACCATGGGGCCGGAGCGGCGGGCCCAGGCGGGGCGGCGGCTGAGCCAGGCGACCACCTCGCCTGCCTTGGGGGACATCCCGGGCAGTCTAGCGACCCGGCTCTTCATCTCTCCTTAACCACGTTCCGCAGCCGGGAGCGGCGCGGGCCGCGCTGAGAGCCCGATGAGAAGTGAGGGGCCGGCTCCGTGATCGGCCCAATTGGCTCATATACTGCGGGAGCAGAGATGACCGAACACGGCCGCATCCTGGTGGTCGACGACGAGCCCTCGATCACCGACTTCATCAAGCTCGGCCTGCACCACGAGGGCTACGAGGTGGCCACCGCCGCCGACGGCCATCAGGGGCTGCGCGCCGTCGACGAGTTCAAGCCGGACCTGGTGATCCTCGACATCATGATGCCCAGGCTGGACGGCTTCGAGCTGTGCCGGGCCATCGCCGGAGAGGCGCGGCGCGGGATCATCATCCTGAGCGCCCGCGACGAGACCACCGACCGCATCCACGGCCTGGAGCTGGGAGCCGACGACTACCTGGTCAAGCCCTTCGAGTTCGGCGAGCTGCTGGCGCGGGTCAAGGCGGTGCTGCGCCGGCGCAACCCCGACCTCAGCCGCGTGGTGCAGCTGGGAGACCTCAGCATCGACACCGCCACCCGCGAGGTCCGGGTGGGGAAGAGGCCGCTCGACCTGTCGGTGCGCGAGTACGACCTCCTCCATTACCTCGCTACCCACTCCGACGAGGTGGTGCCCCGCCAGCGGCTCCTCGACGAGGTCTGGGGCTACAACTTCTTCGGTGACGAGAACAACGTCGAGGTCTACATCCGCTACCTGCGGCAGAAGCTGGGCGATACCGAGCACCAGCGCATCCAGACCGTCCGCGGCGTCGGCTATCGCCTGCACGCGGTGAGCGGAGTGGCGCGGGCGTGAGGTGAGCTCGTGAGCCGCTTCGGCCGGGCGCTGCGCAGCCTCCGCTGGCGGCTCACCCTCACCTACCTGGTGCTGATCGCGGTCCTGCTGGCCGGCCTCGGTCTCTACCAGTACGTGACCCTGCGGGCCAGCCTCATCAACGGCCGGATCGCCACCCTGAGCGGCGACCTGGTGGCGGCCCAGAAGCTGTACGCGAACGGCGACCTGACGGCGACCACCGCCGCCGCCAAGGTCGATGCCCTCGCCACCCTGATCCGCTCCGCCTCGGGCCAGCAGGCCACCGTCGCCCTCTTCGGTCCCCGGGGCGTCCGCCGCGACGTCGTCCCCGCCGGCGCCGATCCCCCGCAGCTCACCCCGCTCACCTTCGCCACGGTCGCCACCGCCGGGACGGTGCAGCACCAGATCGTCGCCTCCGATCTGGTCACGGGCTTCCCGGTGGGGGTCGCCGATCCCACCGTGCGCGGGGCCGTGGCCGTGATCGAGGTCTCGGAGCCCATGACCCCGATCGACGCCGTGCTCGACGGCGACCTCGCCGCCCTCGCCATCGGCGGAGGCGTCCTCCTGCTCCTGGTGCTGGTCGTCGGTCTCCTCGTGACCGGAGGCGAGCTGCGCCCGCTTCGGCGGCTCACCGTGACCGCCGGGGAGCTGGCGGCCGGTGACCTGCGCGCCCGGAGTCGCCTCCACCCGCGCGACGACGAGGTCGGCCAGCTGGCCAGCGCCTTCGACCACATGGCGGATCGGATCGAGGACGCGTTCGTCATCCAGCAGGACTCGGAGGCCCGGGTGCGCCGCTTCATCGCCGACGCCTCCCATGAGCTGCGCACACCGGTCACCGCCCTCTCCGGCTACATCGACGTCCTCCGCCGCGGCGCCGCCCAGAGCCCCGAGGCCATGGAGGCGGCGCTGGGGATGATGTCCAAGGAGTCGGAGCGGCTCCGCAACCTGGTGCTCGACCTGCTCGCCCTGGCCCGCGTGGACGCGCGCTCCCCGCAGCGCCCGGAGGACTTCGACCTGGTCGCGGTCCTGGGGAAGGTCCTCGACGAGGGGGTCCCCGGGATGCCGGAGCGCCTGGACCGCGACTTTCCCCGCGACCCGGTGGTCGTCCACTGCACGCGCGACGCGGTCACCACGGTCGCCCGCAACCTGCTCACCAACGCCTGCAAGTACGCGCCGGGGGCACGCCAGGTGTGGTCGGTGCGGGTCGAGGGCCGGCGCGCCCGCGTCGACGCCCACGACCAGGGGCCGGGGATCCCGGCCTCCGATCTCCCCCACGTCTTCGAGCGCTTCTACCGCGGGGAGAAGACGCGGAGCCGCGAGGAGGGGGGGAGCGGGCTCGGCCTGGCCATCGTTCTGGGCACGGTGCGCGCCCAGGGCGGCGACGTCGCCATCGCCAGCGCCGAGGGCGCGGGGACCACGGTGACCTTCTGGCTGCCGCTCGCGGAAGGCCGCCCGCCGAGCGCTACGGCGGCCCGTCCACGTAGTAGTGGCGGCGCCAGCGGATGAAGAGCCCGATCAGCAGGGCCACGAACGCCAGCTCGAAGATGAGCGGCGTGGGGAAGTGGAAGGCGGTGCTCACCACCCGCGACACCAGCGACTGCGGGGCGGCCGGGGTGGGCGTCGGCTTGACGCCGCTCACCTGGCTGGTGGGAGGCGGCGTCCCCGACTGCGAGGGTGGCAGCGTGCCCGCGCTGGCGGAGGCGGTGGTGAGCACCGGCGGCGACGGCGCGGTGGTGTCGACCTCCTGGTAGATGGCGGCGTTGCCCTGGTAGGGGTCGAGCGCGGCGATCACCGTCGCGTACGGCTCCCCGGAGGCGACCGCGATGCTCTCCACCTCCTGGCGGGCCGGCTCCCCCGCGCTGTGGTCGGTGGGCAACCCCAGCTCGGCCGCGGTGAAGGTCTGGCCGCCGTCGGTGGAGCGGAAGAGGCCGCCCCCGCTGCTGCCGGCGGCGTCGGCGCCCGCGTACACCAGATTGGGGTCGAGAGGGCTGAAGGCGGCGTCGGTGAGGTACGTGTCCTGGGGGATCCCGTTGCTCGCCGTCCACGTGGTGCCCCCGTCTCCCGAGCGGTACGTCCCCTTGACGGTGGTGACCAGGATGGGGTTGTCCGGCGACGTCTGGTCGGTGGGTCCGATGCTGATCGAATTCACCACGTCGCCACTCGGGAGCCCGGCGGTGACCGCCGTCCACCAGCCGCTGGTCGGATCGCGGCGGTAGAGGTAGCTGGCGCCGGTGCTGGGGTAGTCGACGCCGGCATAGAAGACCGGGCCGAAGCTGCTCGGGATCCCCGCGACGGCGCTGATGCTGTCCCCGCTGAGCCCGCCCCCGAACCAGCTGCCACCGGTCACGGAGACCGCGACACCGTCGTCGGTCCCCGCGGCCAGACCGCCCGGGGCCACGGCGATGTCGCGGACGTCGAGGTTGGGGAGGCCTGTCGAGTCGTCGGTCCAGGTCTTGCCGTCGTCGGTGGAGACACGCACCCCCGCACCGGCGAGGCCCGCGTAGAGGGTCTCGGTTCCCAGGGTCCCTTGGGCAAAGGTGACCGCCCAGACCCGCGACCCGTGGAGGCCGGAGACCGTCCAGGTGAGGCCGCCGTCCAGGCTGGCGTAGACGCCGTTGTCGGTGGCGGCGGCGGCGAGCAGGGGGTCACCCGGGGCGTAGGCGACCTGCCAGATCCGGCCGCTTCCCAGGCCGGCCAGGCTCCCCGTCGGCGCCCAGGCGCTGGCGCTCACGCTCCCGGAGAGGGTGGCGCCGGCGAGGAGGGCGGCGGCAGCGGCGGCCACCAGCGGTGCGGCGAGCCGTCGCAGCCGCAATCGGTGGCGTGGGGAGGGGAGGTTCCTGATGACGGTGGCGATCCGAATGGCTTCCAAGGGCGGGTGAATCAGGTGCGGCGCAGGGGTGGGGTCCCCGCCCGGGCCGGCCGCGAGGGCCGGCGAGCCGGGCCAGGATAACTCACACCATCGAGCGGCGGACCAGGGTGTGCTCCCGGTCCGGGCCCACCGACACCACGTCCACGGGCGCGCCCGCCAGCTCGCCGAGCCGCTCCACGTAGGCCTGGCAGGCGCCGGGCAGATCCTCGAACCGCCGGCAGTCGCGGGTGGAGGAGAGCCAGCCGGGCATCTCCTCGTAGACCGGCTCGGCGTGCTTGAGGTGGGAGATGTTGGACATCGGGTGGTCCCAGTACTCCCCCTTGCTCAGGTAGCCGGTGGCGATCCTCAGGGTCTCGATCTGGTCGAGGACGTCGACCTTGGTGATCGCCATGGAGTCGATGCCGTTGGTGTTCACCGAGTAGCGGGCGACGGAGGCGTCGAACCAGCCCACCCGGCGGGCCCGGCCGGTGACGGTGCCGAACTCGCTCCCCACCTCACGGATCAGCTCACCCAGGCTGCCGTCCAGCTCGGTGGGGAAGGGGCCGTAGCCGACCCGGGTGGTGTAGGCCTTGAAGACGCCGATGGTCCGGGTGACCCGCGACGGTGGGATGCCGCTGCCGGTGAGGGCCCCCCCGGAGGTGGGCGCGGAGGAGGTGACGTAGGGGTAGGTGCCCAGGTCGAGGTCGAGCATCGCCCCCTGAGCGCCCTCGCAGAGGATCTTCCGGTCCTCTCGGAGCGCTCCCTGGATGATCGGATAGATGTCGCGGATGTGCGGCTCCAGCCGCTCCGCGTAGCCGAGGTACTCGTCGAGGATGGCCCGCTCGTCGAAGGGCTCGTGGCCGTAGAGGCGGATCAGCGATTCGTTCTTGAGCCGGAGGACGAACCTCAGCTTCTTCTCGAGGAACACCGGCTTGGTGAGGTCGCCGATCCGGAACCCCACCCGGCGCACCTTGTCCTCGTAGGCGGGTCCGATGCCGCGGTGGGTGGTGCCCAGACGGTCGTCGCCACGCTGCTGCTCCCCCAGCCGGTCGAAGACCGGGTGATAGGGCATCACCATGTGAGCCCGGTCGCTGATCACCAGGTTGGCGGTGCTCACCCCGTGGGCGTGCAGCTCGTCGAGCTCGGCGAGGAACGACTTCGGGTTGACCACCATGCCGTGGCCGATGACGCAGGTGGTGGTGGGCGAGAGGATGCCGCTCGGGATCAGCCGGAACTTGAAGGTCTGGCCGTCGGTGACCACGGTGTGGCCGGCGTTGTCGCCGCCCTGGGAGCGGACCACCAGGTCGACGGAGCCGGCCAGGAGGTCGATGACCTTTCCCTTGCCCTCGTCGCCCCACTGGCCGCCGATGAGGATGGTGACGCTGATGGTCGAGCCTCCTGGCGGTGCGGATCGAGCACGCGCAGCGTATCCGGTCGCGCCAGGTCGGGGGGGCCGGCACGGCCGCCGGGGCTCAGCTCTGGTCTGGCCGGCGCGCCGAAGCCGCCCCCTCGCGTCTACTGCAGCAGGCTGCGCAGCATCCAGGCGTTCTTCTCGTGGATCTGCATCCGCCGGGTGAGCAGGTCTAGGGTGGGCTGATCGTGGGCCGCATCGGCGACCGGGAAGACCTCGCCGGCGGTGCGGACCGCGGCCTCCTGACCCAGGCCCAGGCGCCGGATCATCTCGGTGGCGTCGGGGAAGTCGGTGTCGTCCTGGATCGTGGCCAGGGCCGCGAACTCGCGGTATGAGGCGGGAGCGCGAACGCCCAGCGCGCGAATCCTCTCCGCGATCTCATCGACCGCGAGGGCCAGCTCCATGTACTCGGTCTCGAACATGAGGTGCAGGGTCTGGAACATCGGTCCGGTCACGTTCCAGTGGTAGTTGTGGGTCTTGAGGTAGAGGGTGTACGTGTCGGCGAGCAGCCGGGAGAGACCTGCGGCGATCGCCAACCGCTCCTCGGTGGGGATTCCGATCTCGATGTCGGGGTCGGCGGTGACCATGACCAAGTCCTCCTGACGGCGAATGTGGCGCCCGCCTCCCATGAGACCTCTCCTTCTCCCCCCTCGGACAGGGCCGGACGCCATCTGACGGGGTCGGGAGTTCGGACTGCGACCGGGGGTGCCTCGGGCTCAGCTCCGCAGCCAGAGCGGGAGGGGGTCGCCGGCCGGCCGGAACCCGGCCGCCTCGGCCATGGCGGCGGCGTCGGACAGCCCCGCGGCCAGGTCCTCGGGCCGGTGAGCGTCGCTGCCGAAGCTGACCGCCTCCCCGCCCACCTCGTGCCACCAGCGGAGGGGGAGGGGACCCGGGCAGGGTCCGCGCGGCGGCCCCATGGCCCGGCTGCTGTTGACCTCGAGCGCTCGCCCGCTCCGAGCCAGAGCGGCCAGGACGGCGCGGTACTCCTCCTCGAAGTCCCGCTCGTCGAAGGGCACGTCGTGATGCGGCCAGTACCGCTTGGCGTAATCGAGGTGGGCGAGGATGGCGAAGGGGGCGGAGCTCTCCGCCAGCTCGCGGGTGGCGGACAGGTAGCGGCGGAATCGGGAGGCCGCATGCTCCGGCGAGAGCACCTCGGGAACGCTCACGTCGACCAGCTCGCCGTCGATCGCGACGCAGTGCATCGAGCCGAGGATGCGGTCGAGCGGGCGGTGGGCGAGCAGGCGCGCGACCTGGTCGGGGAAGAGGTTGGGCTCACCCAGCTCGGCACCCGACTCGATGTGGAGGCCGGGGTAGGCGGCCCGGCACCGGTCGATCGCCTCCCAGTATCCGGAGATGTCGAGATACCCGCTCCGGGTGGGGGACACGGGCATCCGGACCGGCCACCGGTGTCCGGGGATGCGCCCCGGCGACCAGTCCCACCGGTTCGCATGGGCCGGCCTGCCCGCCGGCCCGGGGTCCTTGCGGGACCCCGCCGCCGCCGCCCCGTCCGCCGCCGCTGGGCAGGGCAACCAGGCGTTGAAGTCGGCGTGCTCGGTGAAGGCGAGCGCGGGGAGGCCCAGAGCCACCGCGTGGGCGCAGGTTGCCTCCATGTCCCCGAAAGCCGCATCCCACGACCACTGCGTGTGGACGTGGCGGTCGGGCACCGGCGGCGGATCGGGCACGGCTCGCAATCCTCCCATGTCAAGCACCGGCGGCCGCGCACGGCTGCGCTACCGTCGACCGGATGAGCGCGGAGCAGGCTGGCAGCATCCCGATCCCCGGAGCGGCGCCGGCCGCGCCACGTGGCCCGGCGGTCCGCGTCGCCGAGGTCACGGCGGAGACGGGCCTCGACAACCCGCCCGAGCTGCCCCTCCACCTCGCCGGTGAGCCGGGGACGGTCGCGGTGCAGCTCCGCACCACCCTGCGCCGGGTGGCGGTCGGTGCCGGGCTGGCCCGCAAGTCGGAGCTCCTCGACGCGGTCCGCGCCCTGCCCGGCCTTCCCGGTCTCGCCACCAGCCCCGCCGGCGGCACGTTCGTCATCGGCGGCCCCGGCTGGCTCGGCCTCTGCGCGGTGGGTGTCCCTCCCCCGGAGCGGGGGATGCCCCTCGATTGGATCAATGCGCAGCTCGTCGCCTGGTTCCGCGCCGCCCTGGCCGGCTTCGGCGTGGAGGCGGGCACCGGACGTGTCGAGGGCGGCTGGTGCCCCGGTTTCAGCGACATCTCCGTGGGAGGCCGCAAGCTGATCGGACTCGGCTACCGCGTGACCCGCGACTGGGTGGTGATGCGCGGGATGATGGCGGTCGCCCCGATCGCCGAGGACGACATGGAGCTGCTGGTCGCCTGCCACCGCCTCATCGGTGTCGAGGTGGTACCGTCGGCCAACACCTCGCTCGCCGAGGTCGCGGACCGGCCCGCGCTCGGAGTGGCCGAGGTCATCGACCGCTGGCGGCATGTCTGAGCGCCCCGCCGCCGGGCCGCACCCGGACCTCGACCTCCCCTTCCGGGGCTGGGCGCCACTCCTCCCCCTGCTGATCGCGGCGGCCGCATTGGGGGCCGTGGTGCTGGTTCCCAACCTCTACAGCGACCCCAACGGTCTCGACCCCTACACGCTGCGCGTGAGTGGCGTCGCCCTCGGCCTGCTGGCCGTCGCCGTGGCCGTGCCCGGGCTGGCGCGCGCCCGGCTGATCCTGGTCAGCCTCGTCGCCATCACCCTCTCCTGGTCCGCCTTCCTCGGCGCGCCCACCCTGCTCGCCGACGTCGGCGTTCAGCAGACCGGAGATCAGGCCAACCTCAACGCGTCGGCGGCCTGGTTTCTGGTGACCGCCGCCATCATCTGTCTGCTCTGGCTGGTGGTGCGCCGTGAGCTCCCTCACCTCCGGGTGCTCCACTTCGGCTGGCGGGCGCTCCTCCTCGCCATCGGCGGTACCGCGCTCTTCTTCCTGGTGTTCCTGCTGATCCCGGCCTCCCTGCTCGGCCGCGAGGGTCTCGCCATCCCGGCGCTGGCGCGCGACGCCCCCTGGCTCGTCCCCGCCAACATGCTCCAGGGCGCGGCCCAGGAGCTCCAGTTCCGGGGGCTCCTGCTGGGCAGCCTGGAGAAGCTCACCTCACCGCTGGTGGCCAACGCGACCCAGGCCGTGGTCTTCGGGCTCGCCCACCTGGCGATCGTCTACCAGGGACCGGTGGCCCCCTTCGTCCCCCTGACCATGCTGCTCGGCTTCGTGCTCGGCTGGGCCACCCAGAAGACCGGCTCGATCTGGCCCGCGATCGTGGTCCACGGAGTCGCCGACGTGGTCGTGACGCTCGCCGTCCTCCCCGGGCTGTACGGCTTCTGAGCCGGGGTCAGGAACGGGCGGGCGCCTCGGGAGCCACCACGCTGCCGGTCTGGACGCTCCGACGGGCAGCCTCGATCACTGCCAGCGCGTCCCAGCCGGCCTGCGCGGGGACCGGCACCGGTGCCTCACCACGGATCGCCGCCGCCATCCCCGCGTAGAAGTCGCCGTAGCGCCCCGCGGGCAGCGCCACCTCGCGTCCCGGGCCGGGCTCGCCGGCGGCCGTCAAAACGACGCGCTGACTGCCGTCGGGCTGGCCGTACGCGGGATCAGCGGGATGTCCGCCCGCCCGGATGTAGGCCTCCTGGGGATCGAGACCCCACACCTCCAGCGCCGCGCGAGGGCCCCACACCCGCCAGCGTGGCCCGATCGAGGGCGCCAGGACGCTCATCCAGAGGTGGGCGTGAGCGCCGCCCGGGAAGCTGAGGGCGACGAAGCAGTCGTCGTCGGAGTCCGCCCCGGGGCGGACCTGGGCGATCTCCGCGTACACCCCCGACGGCTGGCCGAGCAGCAGCCGCGCCTGGTCGATGAGGTGGCTGCCGAGGTCCATGAGCAACCCACCGCCTCCCTCGGCGCTGGTCTTCTCCCGCCAGGAGCCCGGGTCCACCTCGGGGTGGAAGCGCTCGAAGCGGCTCTCCACCCGGAACACCGGGCCCAGCCGGCCGCCCTCGACCATCTCGCGGAGCAGCAGGAAGTCGGTGTCCCAGCGCCGGTTCTGGAAGACGGAGAGGAGCCCGCCGGTCCGCTCGGCCGCCGCCAGCATGGCCCCGGCCTCGCCCGTGCTCAGAGCCATGGGCTTGTCGACGACCGCGGCGAGACCGTGCTCCAGGGCGGTGATCGACTGGCTGGCGTGGAGATGGTTGGGGGTGGCGACCACCACCAGCCCGATGTCGGCGCAGTCGTCCCAGAGCTGGTCGGTGCTGGCCACGATCCGGGCAGCCGGGAAGTCGCGCACCGCCGTCTGGCGGCGCTCGGGATTGGCGGTGACGATCGCCCTCACCTCGAGGCCGGGCGTGGCCGCGACCAGTGGCGCGTGGAAGACCGAGCCGGCCAGCCCGTACCCGATCACCGCGACGCCGATCCGCTCCACGGATCGAGAGTCTCGCACATGGATCGCGCCCGCCGGTCGCGCGGACGCGCGGTCCCTTCGGACGTGAACGGGTATGCTCGGTTCACCCTCCCCCACCCCCGGAGACGGCCCGATGACCCAGTCAGGCGACCTCCCCACCCCGGATCCCGGATCCGCGGGGAGCCCCGATCCCTTCCCACCGGCCTCCTCGCCGCTCGACATCGGCTCGGACTGGTACACGCCGTGGAAACCGGATGCCCCCGGGACCCTGCCGGCCGATGCCGCCGCGGGTGAGCCGGCCACCCCGGGCGCCGCGCCCGGTCCGGGAGCCCCGTGGGGGGTCCCCGGCGCCCGTGGAGCGGCACCGACGCCCTTCGGAGCGGCGCCGAACGCCGCCGGTCAGCCCGGCCAGCTTCCCTATGGCCAGCCTGGGCAGCCCCCCTACGGCCAGCCCGATCAGCCGCCCTACGGCCAGCCCGGGCAGCCCCCCTACGGCCCGTACGGCCAACCCGGCCCCTTCGGTCCCGGCTTCCCCGGGATGGGCTACGGCGGCTGGCGTCGAGGGATGTACGGGCCGTGGGGCGGGGGCAGGCCGATGGGGGCGTACACGCGCAGCCGGGCCATCACCCGCACCATCCTCGGAGCCATCCTGCTGGCCATCGGGATCGTCGCCACCGTCGCCAGCCTCAACAGCACCGGGGGCGGTGCGGGCATCGTGTACGTCCCCTGGTTCCTGATCGTCCTGGGGGGGCTGTGGTTCCTCGGCGGGCTGACCATGCTGGCCAGGACGTCGCGGTTCCGCTGAGCGGAGCCATGGCGGTCCCCGGGGGCGCGCCGTCCCGAGCCCGGGCCCTGGTCGCGGCATCCATCTTCGTGCTGGCCCTGGCATCGGCAGCGGCGACGCCCGTGCAGGCGGACAGCGGCTGGTGGCAGCTCGCCGCGTTCTCCGGGCAGAGCGTCTCGCGCGTCGCCCTGGTGCAGGGAAGGCTGACGGCGGTGGTCGGAGGCGAGGCCATGGAGCAGACGGCCTCCGGCTTCGTCCCCGCCGCGGCTCCCCCGCCCCCGGCCACGGCGAGCGTCACCGCCGGCTCGCGCACCTGGTCCATCGACCCCGCGGGGCTGGTCATGGTCAGCCGGAGTGGGCAGTCCCCGAACCGCGACCCGGGCAGCCCCGCCCTGGGCCCCGGCGCGCACCTCATCGCCGCCCCGCTGGCGACCCCGGGGGTCGTGCTCGCCGTCAGCACCGGCGGCACCGTGTGGCGCCGGGATGCGGCCGGCGGCTGGGAGGTGTCGCTGGCGCTGCTGCCCTCGACGCTCGTCACCGGCACCCCGGCGGTCACCTCCCTCGCCGCCTTCAACACCAGCGCGGTGAGCGGGGTGGTCTACGTGGGCACCGACGGGTACGGGACCCTGCTCACCTCCGACGGGGGGGACGACTGGGTGCGCGCCGACCCCGGGCTTCCCTCGGATGTGACCAGCCTGGTGGCCGTTCCCTCCACGACGGCCCCCGCCATCTGGGCGGGGACCAGCCACGGTCTCTACGTCCACCGCCTCCAGGCCGTCCCCACCATCCCCAACTACGCGGGCGGCAGCCTCACCGGCAGGTGGCTGGTCACCATCGCCCTCTGCCTCCTGGTCGTCGGCCTCGGGGGCCTCGCCCTCGTCGCCTGGGGACGCCGCCGCCGCGAGGAACCCGCCACAACTCCGTAACCAGAACCGTGCAGGCACAGTATGGTACAGTGCCTGCAGCAATGCCCCTGGTCAGCCGCTCCTCCGCCTCCTCCGCCGCTCCCGTCAAGCCCGATCAAACCCTCGCCGACACCCCGGCCGCGGGGAGGGGCCGCCCGTGACCCTGGTCCGCATGATGCTGGCGCGCCTCCGGCCCTACCGGGTGCAGGTGTCGGTCGTGCTCGGCCTCATCGTCATCCAGACGGTGCTCGGCCTCTACCTCCCCAACCTCACCGCGGACATCATCAACAACGGCATCAGCAAGGGCAACGTCGGGTACATCTGGAACACCGGCGCGGTCATGCTGGCGCTGACTCTGGTGCAGGGCGTGACCGCCGTCATTGCGACCTACTTCGCGTCGCGCACCTCGATGGGGGTCGGGCGTGACCTGCGCGCCACCGTGTTCGGGCGGGTGATGCGCTTCTCCGCGCGCGAGATGAACAGCTTCGGAACGGCCTCGCTGATCACCCGCAACACCAACGACGTCCAGCAGATCCAGATCTTCCTGCAGATGGCCCTGACCATCATGGCCGCGGCGCCAATCATGATGATCGGGGGCGTGATCATGGCGCTCCATGAGGACGTCACCCTCTCGCTGCTGCTGGTGGTGGCAGTCCCGATCATGGCCGCCCTCGTCCTCATCATGCTGTTCATCGCCGTTCCCCAGTTCAAGTTGATGCAGGTCAAGATCGACCGCATCAACCAGGTGCTGCGCGAGCAGATCACCGGCGTGCGCGTGATCCGCGCCTTCGTCCGCACCGATGACGAGGAGCGCCGCTTCGCCATCGCCAACGCCGACCTCACCGCGACCGGCTTGCGGGTCAACCGCATCTTCGTGCTGGCCATGCCGGCGCTGATGGCGATCATGAACCTCTCCAGCGTCGCCGTCCTCTGGTTCGGTGGCCACCTGATCAGCAGCGGCCAGATGCCGATCGGCAACCTGACGGCGTTCCTCGCCTACATCCTCCAGATCCTGATGTCGGTGCTGCTGGCCGTCGTCATGGTCATCCTCGTTCCGCGCGCCCAGGCGAGCGCCGAGCGGATCCGGGCGGTGGAGCGTGTCGAGCCCGCGACGACCAGTCCGGAGCATCCACTGGTGCCGGCCAGCCCGCGGGGCGTCATCGAGTTCCGCGGCGTCAACTTCGGCTACCCGGGCGGGGAGCACCGCGTGCTCCGCGACCTCTCCTTCCAGCTCCGGCCCGGCGAGACCACCGCCGTCATCGGTGGCACCGGCGCCGGCAAGACGACCCTGCTCAACCTCATCCCGCGCTTCTTCGACCCCACCGCGGGCACCGTCCTCATCGACGGCGTGGACGTGAGGGACCGCGACCTCGAGGAGCTGTGGTCAGGCATCGGGCTCGTGCCCCAGCAGGCGTACCTCTTCGGCGGGACGGTGGCGAGCAACCTGCGCTTCGCCGCCCCGGACGCCAGCGAATCCGACCTCTGGCACGCCCTCCAGGTGGCTCAGGCCCGCGACTTCGTGGCCACCATGGAGGGACAGCTCGAGGCTCCGATCGACCAGGGAGGAACCAACGTCTCGGGAGGCCAGCGGCAGCGGCTGGCGATCGCCCGCGCGGTGGTGAAGCATCCCCTCATCTACCTCTTCGACGACTGCTTCTCCGCCCTGGATGCGGCGACCGACGCGCGGCTGCGGGCGGAGCTCATCGCCGAGACGCGCGACGCCACCGTGGTGATCGTGGCTCAGCGGGTGAGCACCATCCTCAGCGCCGACCGGATCCTCGTCCTCGACGATGGGGTGATCGTGGGCTCGGGCACTCACGAGCAGCTCATGGTCTCCTGCCCGGAGTACCGGGAGATCGTCGTCTCCCAGCTCGGGGAGAACGCGGCATGATGGCGCGCGGCCCCGGGGGTGGGCACGGCAGAGGCGGCTTCGGCGGTCCGGGCCGGATGATGGCGGCCGGCCCGCCCAGCAAGGCCAAGGATCTCCGCCGCGCCCTGGGCCTGCTCCTGGGCCGGCTGCGTCCCGAGCGGTGGTCGATCGCCATCGCCGCGATTTTCGGCTCGGTTGGGGTCGGCTTCCTGGTGGCCGCGCCGAGGATCATCGGGAACGCCACCAACGTTCTCTTCAACGGCCTGATCGGCAAGAGCCTGCCGGCGGGGACGACCCAGGCGCAGGCGGAGGCCTACCTGAGGGCGCACGGCCAGGGCCAGCTGGCGCAGATGCTCAGCGGCACCACCGTGAGCCCCGGGCACGGGATCGATTTCACCCAGCTCGGCGTGAACCTGGGCGTGATCGCCCTGCTCTACCTCCTCGGAGCCTTCTTCAGCTGGGTCCAGGGCTACATCATGGCCGGGGTGGCGCAGCGCACCGTCTTCGGGATGCGCCGCGACGTGGAGGCGAAGCTGGCCCGCCTTCCTCTCCAGTACTTCGACAGCCACCCCCACGGTGACCTGCTGAGCCGGGTCACCAACGACATCGACAACATCACCACCACCCTGCAGCAGGGGCTGAGCCAGCTGCTCACGTCCATCCTCACCATTTTCGGGGTGCTGGCCATGATGCTGTGGATCAGCCCGCTGCTGGCGCTGATCTCGCTGGTGATGGTGCCGATGTCGATCGGCGTGACCTTCCTGGTGGCCCGCCAGTCGCAGAAGCAGTTCACCGCCCAGTGGGATCAGACCGGCGTGGTGAACAGCCTGGTGGAGCAGACCCACACCGGTCATGCGCTGGTCCAGATCTTCGGCCGGTCGCGCCCCACGGTGGACGAGTTCGACCACGAGAACAAGGCCCTCTACGAGCCGAGCTTCCGGGCCCAGTTCCTCTCCGGGATCATCCAGCCAGCGATGATGTTCCTCTCCAACCTGAACTACGTCGCCATCGCCGTCATCGGCGGCTACATGGTGGTCTCGGGGAACATCTCGCTGGGGGACATCCAGGCCTTCATCCAGTACTCGCGCCAGTTCACCAACCCGATCATGCAGATTGCGAGCCAGATGAACATGCTGCAGTCGGGTCTGGCCTCCGCCGAGCGCGTCTTCGAGTTCCTGGCCGCCGATGAGCAGGTTCCCGAGCGCCCCGGTGCGGTGGGGCTGCCCTCGCCGCAGGGGCGGGTGGTCCTGGACAAGGTCTGCTTCCGCTACCAGCCCGACAAGCCCCTCATCCAGGACTTCGACCTGGATGTGGAGCCCGGCGAGACGGTGGCGATCGTCGGGCCGACCGGAGCCGGGAAGACGACCATCGTGAACCTGCTGATGCGCTTCTACGAGATCGACTCCGGCCACATCTACATGGACGGCATCGACGCCCGGGATCTCTCCCGCGAGCAGGTGCGGAGCATGTTCGGGATGGTGCTCCAGGACACCTGGCTGTTCGCGGGGAGCATCCGCGACAACATCGCCTACGGCAAGGGCGGCGCCAGCTCCGACGAGGTGGTGGCCGCCGCCAAGGCGGCCCATGCCGACCACTTCATCCGCACTCTGCCCGAGGGCTACGCCACCGTCCTTGACGAGGACGCGTCCAACATCTCCGCCGGTGAGCGGCAGCTCCTGACCATCGCCCGGGCCTTCCTCGCCGAACCGACCATCCTGATCCTGGACGAGGCCACCAGCAACGTCGACACCCGCACCGAGGTGCTCATCCAGGAGGCGATGGCGCGCCTGCGTCACGGGCGCACCAGCTTCGTGATCGCCCACCGGCTGTCGACGATCCGGAACGCGGACGTGATCGTGGTGATGAACGCCGGACGGATCGTCGAGCAGGGCAGCCACGCCGAGCTGATGGAGCGCCACGGCTTCTACGCCGACCTTTACGCGAGCCAGTTTGCGAACGCGCTCGTCGAGGAGGCGAGTTGAACGCGGTACCCAGCCCCGGCCTTCCCCCGCGCTCGCGTTCCGAGCTGATCGAGCGGTTCTTCGAGTTGCAGCCCAGGATGCGGCGCTGGATGACCCGAGTGATGCCCGCCGACCTTCACCTCGAGATGGGCGCAGTCACCATGCAGCAGATGCACGCGCTGCACACCATCCAGCGGCGCGGTGCGATGACCATGGGTGAGCTTGCGGAATGTCTCGACGCCGCCTCGCTGAGCAGCGCCACCCAGATGGCCGACCGCCTGGTGAGGCTCGGCCTGGTGGAGCGGATGAGCGACCCCGCCGATCGCCGGCTGGTCCGGGTGGCCCTGAGCTCGCGCGGTGCGGAGATCTTCCAGCGGAGGGAGGCAGCCTGGCGGGAGGCGGTCGCCAGAGCTCTGGAGGGTCTCAGCGACGAGGAGTGCGCCACCCTGGTGCGGTTGCTGGAGCGGGCGGCGGGCATACCCGCGACGGAGGATGCGGGGCCGCTGAGAGCGACCCCGGCGCGCTGACCCCGGGCCCGAACGCAGACGCGGGGACGCACCCCCTGGTCACCTCCATGGTCCGGGCGCACCGAGCGCGCGACTGATCGTCGGTGCGGCGCCGCGCGGGTGCCGGTCGGGTGAGAGCTAAGCTTCGGGTCGCCCGAGCGCGGATCCGCGCGCTCGGAGCAGGCGACAGGGCGCATGGCGCCCGGCCGCGTCCTCCCGATGACGCCCAGCGATGAACGACGCCCTCCCACCCCACTACCGCAGCCTGCTTCGCGTCGGCGGTCTGCCGCGCGTGATGCTGGCCGCCCTGCTCGGGCGCACCGGTGGACAGATGTGGACCATCGCCCTCGTTCTCTTTGCCCTCCAGCGGTTCCACTCCCCCGCGGTCGCCGGGATCACCGTGTTTGCGAGCCTCTTTCCCGGGACGGTGTTCAGCCCCATAGCCGGCGCCCTCCTCGATCGCTCCGGGCGGATCCGGCTGATCATGCTGGACTACTGGGTGGCCGTCCTGGCCCTGACGTTGATCGTGAGCCTCGATGCCATCGGGGTTCTCAGCGCGGGCGTTCTGATCGGCATCGCGGCGCTCGGCTCGTTCACCAACCCGCTGAGCAGCGCTGGCGCCCGGACGCTCTTTCCCATGCTGGTACCCCACCATCTCTGGGACCGGGCCAACGCCGCCGACAGCGCGGGCTACGTCGTCGCCGCGGTGGTCGGAGCTCCCCTGGCCGCCGTCGTCGCCGGGCTGATCGGCAGGCCCGCGGCCCTGGTGGCGACCGCCGTCGTGTTCGCCGCGGCCGCGCTCTCCCTGCTGGGGATCGACCCGCTGCAGCTGCCCGCGCCGGCGCCCAGGTCCCAATCCGTGGTCCGCGACGCCTGGGCAGGCCTGGTCTACGTGGCCCGGAACGCGACCCTCCGGGGCCTGGCCGTCTCGCTGTCGGTGTCCAACGTGGCCTCGGGAATACTCATCATCGCCCTCCCCATCCTGGTCCTCGACCACCTTCACCAGAACGCCGCGGTCGTCGGGCTGCTCTGGGCGGTCAGCGCCCTCAGTGGCGGGATCGTCGCCGTCATTCTCGGTCATCGGGGCAGCCAGGGTCGCGAGCGCCGCCTGATCGTGGCCGGGCTGCTCGCCGTCGGTCTGGCCCTGGCGCTCCTCGCGGTCGCCCGCGACCTCCTCGTCGTGACCCTGGCCATGCTCCTCTACGGTGGCGCCGGCGGGCCCATCGACATCGGGATGTTCTCGATGCGGCAGCGCCGCACCGACCCCGCCTGGTTCGGGCGCGCCTTCGCGGTCAGCATGTCGCTCAACTACGTCGGCAGCCCGATCGGCTCGGCGGCCGCCGGGCCGCTGCTCGGTGCGGGCCTGGCCGCCGGGCTCGCGGCCGCCGCCGGCTTCTCCTTCGCCGCCGCCGTGATGGCCCGGTTCATGATCCCGGGGGCCGCAGATCATCCCCGAGCAGCGGAGGTGCCCCGGCCGGCCTGACCGCTCCGCCGCCACGGTGCACGGTCTGCCATGATCGCCGGAGGAGATGGCAGATCACCGATCCGGGCTGGCGGATCCCGCCGGAGCCCTGCGCCGGCCGCCGCGTGTCTTCTCCATCGTCCTCGCCGGGGGTGAGGGCAAGCGGCTCTGGCCGCTCACCAAGGACCGGGCCAAGCCCGCGGTGCCGATCGGCGGCGTGTACCGGCTCATCGACTTCGTGCTCAGCAACCTGGTCAACGCCGAGTTCACCCGGATCGCGGTCCTCACCCAGTACAAGAGTCACAGCCTGGACCGCCACATCAGCCAGGCCTGGCGGCTGTCGCCCCTGCTCGGCAACTACGTGACCCCGGTTCCGGCCCAGATGCGGCGCGGGCCGCGCTGGTTCTCCGGCTCGGCCGACGCGATCTACCAGAACTTCAACCTCCTGGGCGACGAGAAGCCCGACTACGTCCTGGTCTTCGGGGCGGACCACCTCTACCGGATGGACCCGCGCCAGATGCTCGCCCACCACATCGCGACCGGCGCCGGGGTGACCGTTGCCGCGGTCACGGTCCCCACCGCGGAGGTCAGCTCGTTCGGGGTGATCGAATGCGAGGGGGACCGGATCAGCGCCTTCCACGAGAAGCCCCCCAGCGCCGCCGGCCTTCCCGGCGACCCCGAGCACACGCTCGCCTCGATGGGCAACTACATCTTCAGCGCTCCGCTCCTGATCGACGCCCTGGTCGAGGACGCGGAGAGGCAGACCAGCCGTCACGACATCGGCGGCGACATCATCCCCCAGCTGGTGGAGCGGGGCGAGGCGGCGGTCTACGACTTCGCGCGCAACGTCGTCCCCGGGAGCACCGAGCAGGACCACGGCTACTGGCGCGACGTGGGCACCCTGGACGCCTACTACGACGCCCAGATGGACCTGATCTCTGTGCTGCCCATGTTCAGCCTGTACAACCTGGAGTGGCCGATCTACTCCTTCTACGGACCGCTGCCCCCCGCCAAGTTCGTCTTCGACGAGGAGGGCCGGCGCGGCCTCGCCGTGGACTCGATCGTGGCCCCGGGGGTGATCGTCTCCGGGGGCACGGTCCGCCGCTCGGTGCTCTCCCCCGGCGTCAGGGTGGGTCCGGGGGCGATCGTGGAGGGGAGCGTCCTCCTCGACGGGGTCGAGGTGGGCGAGGGGGCGGTGGTGACCCGGGCGATCATCGACAAGGAGGTGGTGGTGCCCCCCGGGGCGGTCATCGGCCGCGACGCTGCCGGGGACGCCCGGCGCTTCACGGTCTCCGCCAACGGCGTCGTCGTGATCGCCAAGCGTCAGGTCATCGAGCCGGCTGCGGACTGATGCGGGTCGGCGTCCTCACCCGCGAATACCCACCCGAGGTCTACGGCGGCGCCGGCGTCCACGTCGAGTACCTGACCCGGGAGCTGGCCCGCCACATCGAGGTGGCGGTTCACTGCTTCGGCGAACCGCGCAGCTCGCCGCTGGTGGCGGCCACCTACCGGCCCTGGGACGCGCTCCACTGGGGGGACCGCCCCGAGGACACCGCCCTCGGCGTGATGTCGGTGGACCTGGCCATGGCCCGGGCCCTGGATGGGGTCGATCTCGTCCACTCGCACACCTGGTACGCAAACCTGGCCGGGCACCTCGCCAAGCTGCTCTGGGACGTGCCCCACGTGTGCACCACCCACAGCCTGGAGCCGCTCCGCCCCTGGAAGGCCGAGCAGCTTGGGGGCGGCTATGCCCTCTCCCTCTTCTGCGAGCGCACCGCGCTGCTCGCCGCCGACGCCGTGATCGCCGTCTCCGAGGCGATGCGCCGCGACCTGCTCGGCTGCTACCCGTCGGTTGATCCCGCCCGCGTCCGCGTCATCCACAACGGCATCGACGCGCGGACGTACCGGCCCGACCCGGATGACACCGCCCTGCTCCGCCACGGCATCGACCCCGCCCGGCCGCTGGTCGTCTTCGTGGGCAGGGTGACCCGCCAGAAGGGGCTCGCCCACCTGCTCCGCGCCGCCGCGGAGATCGACCGGAGAGCCCAGCTCGTGCTCATGGCCGGCAGCCCCGACACCGCGGAGATCGCCACCGAGATCCGCGCGCTCCTCGAGACGGCGCGGGCGGCGGGCGCCTCGGTCGTCTGGGTCGAGGAGATGGTGGCGCGGCCCGCCTTGATCCAGGTGCTGAGTCACGCGACCGTCTTCGTCTGTCCCTCCGTGTACGAGCCCTTCGGTCTGGTCAACCTGGAGGCCATGGCCTGCGAGGCGGCGGTGGTCGCCAGCCGGGTGGGGGGCATCCCCGAGATCGTCGTCGACGGGGAGACCGGGTACCTCGTCCCCTGCGACCCCGAGGCGGTCGGCGCGGACAGCAGCGCGGCCCGGAGCTTCGAGAGCGCTCTCGCCGCCAGGATCAATCAGCTGGTGGCCGACCCCGCCCTCGCCGCCCGTCTCGGCGCCGCCGGCCGGCAGCGGGTGCTGGAGGAGTTCACCTGGGAGCGAGTCGCCGAGCAGACCATCGCGGTGTACGGGGAGGTGCTTCCGTCGCCCCGGCTGCCCCTCTCAGCAGGTGCGGGTCCCGCCTAGGGTGGGGGTGGCGATTCCAGCCTGAGATCCACCCCACCCGGGCGACCTCGCGTCTAGGTGTGGGTGTGGCTCCGGATCCCGCGGCGGAAGCGGGCCCGGCCGATCAGGCCCCGCGGAGGCTCGGAACCGTCGTGTGCCGGGGACGGGGCCAGGGCGGTCGCGACCTCGGTGGCGAGGCGGCGGCGGCCGTGGCGCTCCCAGTGCGGACCGCCGAGCGTCCGCCCCGCGTACTCCACCGCCTCGGCGAAGTCCCAGGCCCGCAGGTAGCGCTGGTGGGGCGACTTGGCCATGCCGAACCTGATCAGCGGCGCGATCTCGGGCGCCAGCGCCGGGCCCGGAAGGGGGGCGCGCAGGTGCTGGTCGCGGACGACGGTGGGGCCACCCAGGTACGGTGGCGACCCGGTCAGGCACTCGACGAGCACCACCGCCGCGGCGTAGACGTCGGACTCGATCGACGGCTCCTCACCCTGCCACAGCTCCGGTGCCATGTACTCGGGCGTGCCGGCGATCCAGCGCCTCTCGGGGGTGCGGGCGACCAGTCCCAGCTCCGTGACCCGAGCCACCCCGCGCCGGTCGACGAGGATCTTCTCGGGACGCAGGTCGCGGTGGAGGATCCCCTCCCGGTGCGCCACCTCCAGGCCGAGGAGAACGTCGCGCATCACGACCAGCGCCGCCTCCGGGTCCCGCACCGTCCGGGCGTCGATGAGCTGGCGCAGCGAGCCGCCCTCCACGTAATCCGTCACCAGCGCCATCCCGAAGGCGTCCTCCACATAGGCGCGGGTGCGGACCACGTAGGTGCCGTCGAGGTGGGCGACGATCGGGGTCTCGGTCCGGAACCGGCGGAGGAACTGGGGGTCGCCGAGCAGCTCCTGGGGAAGCTGGCGGAGGGTGACGACAGCGCCGTCCTCCCCGCGCCCTGAGCCGGCGTCGAGAGGCCTGGCCTCCGTGTCTTCGCCAGGCGCCATTCATCCCCGAGGGTGCGGTCCGGGTCCGTGGGTCGATCGTGGTGCGAATTGGGCCCGGATCGTCCCACGCATGGTGATGGGCGCGCATGTTCGCTGTCAACGCCGGGGTCGCGCGTCACCGTCTCGTCCGGCTGAGCTAGCCTCGGAGCAGTGCCCAACCGCTGGACCCGCGTCCCCGACCGTGCCCCGCCCGCTCCCCCGTGGTGGGGGACCGCGGTCCTCCCGCTTGCCGACCTCTTCATGTGGGCGATGCTGTCCCGGCCTGCGACCGGCAGCCTGCGGGTGACCTGGGTGACCCCGGCCACCCTGCTCCTCACGGTGGTGGCGGCCGCGGGCACGATCGCCGTCCTCGTGATCTGCGCCGTCGCGCTCGCTCGTGGAGGCGGATGGCCACCGGTCGCCGGCCTGGTCCTGTGCGCCGCGCTCGCCGCCGGCTCCTCGGCGGTCGCGCTGGTCGGCGCGGCCCAGCGCCGTCGCGCCTGACCCGGCCCGCTCGCATGTCCAATCGACTAGCGGCCGAGTCCAGCCCCTACCTCCGCCAGCACGCCGACAACCCGGTGGACTGGTATCCCTGGGGCGAGGAGGCGCTGAGGGCCGCCCGTGAGACCGATCGTCCCATCCTCCTCTCCGTCGGCTACAGCGCCTGCCACTGGTGCCACGTCATGGCCCACGAATGCTTCGAGGACGCCCGCATCGCCGGCCTGATGAACGAGCTCTTCGTCAACGTCAAGGTCGACCGGGAGGAGAGGCCGGACGTCGACGCCGTCTACATGCAGGCGGTGCAAGCGATGACCGGCCAGGGCGGCTGGCCGATGACCGTCTTCCTCACTCCGGCCGGGGCGCCGTACTTCGGCGGGACCTACTTCCCCCCCGAGCCGCGCGCCGGCATGCCCGGATTCCCCACCGTCCTGCGCGCCGCCCACGACGCCTACCGTCACGGCCGCGATGACGTGGAGCGGGCCGCGGCCGAGATCGCCCAGGCACTGGCGCCACCGGCCCTCGGGGTGGGGGCGGAACCCGGGCCGGAGGTGGTGAGCCAGGCGGCGGCGCGGCTCGTCGAGCAGAGCGACCGGCTCCACGGCGGCTTCGGAGACGCTCCCAAGTTCCCTCATCCGGCGGCGCTGGAGCTGCTCCTGCGCCACGGCTTCCCCGGTTCCGGCCCGGGGGCGGAGGCGGCCCGGACCACGCTCGACGCGATGCTCCGCGGGGGCGTCTTCGACCAGCTGGGCGGCGGCTTCCACCGCTACAGCGTCGACGCCGCGTGGGCGGTTCCCCACTTCGAGAAGATGCTCTACGACAACGCGCAGCTGGCCCTCGTCTACCTCCACGCTCACCAGCTGAGCGGGGACGCCGAGTACCGGCGCGTCGCGGAGGCCACCCTCGACTACCTGGTCCGGGAGATGCGCCTGCCCGGTGGCGGTTTCGCGGCCTCCCAGGACGCCGACTCCGATGGGGTCGAGGGTCGCTACCTCATCTGGACCCCGGAGCAGGTGGCCGAGGCACTCGGCGACGACGAGGAGGCGCGGCTCGCCTGCCGCGTCTTCGGCGTCTCCGAGCACGGCGACTTCGAGGGGAGGGGCAGCGTGCTCTCGCTCGC
>Ga0326727_10009440_pt1 | contig 24006 bp, 18 predicted proteins | sample MB2enrmetagenome_FD_207643 | JGI IMG/M metagenome (GOLD analysis project Ga0326727, IMG submission 207643) | Lab enriched peat soil microbial communities from McLean, Ithaca, NY, United States - MB29MY | ecosystem: Environmental > Terrestrial > Soil > Wetlands > Peat | place: USA: New York... | reverse complement strand
CCGCCGGGGACGCCGCGCTCGCGGTCCTTCACGCGCTTGACGATGCGCGTCGGCTTGCTGCACTTCGGACAGTCGGTCGACTTCGTCGTGTCCATCATCTTCTTGCGGTCGCCTGTTTTTGCAATCTTGGCCATCGGTGGGGTGGTTCTCCTTTTGGGGTTGTCTCTGCGCGCATCCGCCGTGCCGGGGCCCCAGCGACAGGTCTTCGTCGATGGGGTGGCGTGGCGGACGGCTTCAACGGCGCGGTCCTGAACTCGCCTGCTGCTTAGGCCTCCGGCCGCAAAAGGGTTGCCTCAAAAAAATGGGCAACGGAGTTGACTGGAGGGAGCCGGACTCGCTCCCTTCAGTCTACAGGAAGGCCGCCTCGATTGCTTCAGTCCGGCTGGCTGGTTCCGTCGGGCGGGACCGGCTGCGGTTTGGGCGGGCCGGGCTGCGAGGCGTCCGGCGGCGGAGGCTGCGCACTGGCCGGCGGCTGAGCGTCCGGGTCCGGAGTCGAGTCCGGCTGCTTGGGGAACTGCACCGGTCTCATCACCCCGATGTCCGGGTTGTCGGAAGGCAGTTTCTCGCCCGGCTTGCGCAGGCTCGGCGGCGCGGCCGGCGCCTGGGTATCGGGATCGCGCTCCACGTCGCCCACTTTGGCAACGCGCGTGTTCGCATCGCCGGCGGCCTCCAGCGGCGTGCCGTCGGTGCGCAGCAGCCCGGTCACCTCGTCTTTGGTAAAGATGACCGGCTTCTCGCCCATCTTGGCGATCTCCAGGCGAATCACGCGGTTGCCGTTGATGCGGACGAACTCCACATCGTGGGGCGGCTTGCCGTAGATCCACTCCTCGAAGGGCATCTGGCCCTGCACTTCGCGCGACTTGCCGTCGGGCTGCCCTTTGGCAAACAGCACCATCTCCGTGCTCATGCCCACCAGCACATGATGGTTCAGGATGGCCTCTTTGAGCTTGGCCGGAAGCGTGTCTGTGAAGGCCTGGACGGGCGTCTTCACGTCGAAGGAGATCAAGGGCGCCAGCAGCGCCTTCACCTCGGCGCCGGTCAGCTCGGGAACATGATCCTCGAAAGTGAGCGTAAGGCGCGCGCCCACCGGCTCTTCGCCATTTCCCTGTACCACCGGGGCGGTCACATCCGGCCCCGCGCCGATCTCGATGTGGCGCAAAAGACGGTGTTTCAGGTCCGGCCCGCCGTTCAGCTCGAAGACGATCCGCGAGCGCTCGATCTTGACGTCAGTCAGCACCACCCGGTCGCCGGGCTTGGCCGACAGCCCTTCGCTGGTCACCATATCCAGATAGCCTTCCCCAACCGGCTCCAGCTTGCCGTTGGCCTTGAGCGTCAAGCCTTTATGCCCGCGCGGAAACGGGCGCATGGCGAATCCCTGCTCCGACGAGAGCACGCGGATCAGATCCAGGCGCGCCTTGGCGTCCAGCTCGGACTTGGTCAGCGGAACGTGGGTGGGCTCGATCTGCTGATAGCGCCGGTCTATGGTGTTGATCGTCCGGCCCGTTGCGCCGTTGTGCACGGCGCCGGTTTTCGTATTGATGGTGATCTGGGCCGTGGCTGCTCCGGCAGCCAGCAGCGCAGCAACGGCGCATGCGCGCGCCACCGGGCTGAAATGGCTCTTGCTGTCGGCGCTTGCGGCCGCAACTGGGGTTGAGACAGGCCGCGTCGTCCGGTGTGGGAATTGTCCGATCATGGGAGCCTCCCATGCTTGCGAACAGCATTCAGGCAAAAGATAGCTCCGTTGCAGCAGAAAAAGCAAATCCGCGCGTCCGGCCGCTATAGCGAAACCAGAGTGACTGTATCCCGAAACCACAACCCTCAAGTCGACGCGACCACCAGGGAGCGGCGACCCGGCACCAAACCCACCAGGGCACGCCAACTCTGGTTTCGCTCCAGATATACTGGGACTTCCAGGGGACCGATCCGAATGCCCATTCGCTGGATGACCGAAGAAGATGCCTATCGCTTTCTTGCCGAAAGGACGGAGGGCCGTTTGGCTACCTGCGACCGAGCCGGACAGCCGTACATTACTCCGCTCAATTACTTGTATCGCGACGGAAGAATCTATTTCCACAGCAAGCTGAGCGGACGGAAGCTCGACAATCTGGCCGGGAACAGCCGGGTCTGCTTCGAGGTGAGCGAGGTCGCGAAGATCTCGGTTGCGAATGATCGCCCCTGCGCCTGTTCCACCCGTTATAGCTCTGTACTTGTGTTCGGCGCCGCAAGGGTCGTCTCGGACAACGCCGAAAAGACAACGCTGCTCAATTTATTGGTCGAGAGATACGCCGCGGGCAAACCTTTTCAGCCAGTGGAGGAGAAGCATAGCGCCGGTTGCGCCGTGGTGGAGATCCGCATCGACGAGATCAGCGGCAAGACGAACGTCGACCCTGAGTAAGCCTACTGCGGTCGCGGCTGGTCGATCGAGCTGGTTGGCATTCATTGCGATCGCGTTTGCATCTCCGTTCCCTGCGGCGACGCCGCATAGGTCTCGGCGAAGGACTCGTCCGGCGATGTCTTCGGCCAGCCGATCATGACCAGGAACACATCCAGAACGAACAGGGCGATGGCGATGTCGTTTAGGAGCGCGGCTTGACGCAGATTCGGCCACAGTTGATTGGCGGCCCAGAAGAGGAAAGCAGCCGCCAGCATAGTCGCCTTGACGACTTCCATGCGCGCGGGACGGTGTGCGGCTTGGTAGACGAGATAGGCAAGCGCGATCATCGCCAGTGGGAATGCGGCAAGAAGGTCATGCGCTCGGGCCGGAAAGAGCCAGGGAAAGGCGTCCCACGCGACCAGCGCTCCAACGCCTGCCAAGGCGACCACGCCAAGTATCGCGGGGAGAAACCGGTGGGTGCGGTCAAGACGAATGTACATGAGCCATTATTGCCAGCTCTGCAAAAGGAACCCATAAGGAATCGTGGGCGCCCGATCCGTCTGGCAATGGGCCATCCTAGCCAGCTTGGCTGGCCGGGCTGGCGGGAGGTTCTTCCCGGCGCTCTGGCGCGGGCGAAGCCGCCGGCAGAATCTGCACCAGCGCGGGCGCGGCGGGCTCTGCTTGACTCATCGCGGCCTCGTGCTGACCCCGCGCCGCCGCATCCAGATCCACCGCAATTCCTCCGGGCACAATCACCGGCGCGTTGTAGCGAAAGTCCAGCTCTCGCGTGACCCGGAAGACCACCGGCAACGCGGCAACCAGCACCGCGAACGCAACCCAACTGCCGTCCAGCCCGTAGCCTCCGCCGGTGAGCCAGAACGGCCCCATGGGATTGCCCTGAACCACCGGCGAATGGCTGTTGACCCCGCTCACGGCGAGTCCGAAGATCAGTGCGCGGCTGGCCTTCCAGCCGAAGTTGAGCCCCCAGCTCAGCCACAGAGCCCGGGTGCGCACATAAGCCGTGGAGAGCACCAGCCCCAGCGTCACGGAAACGGCAACGCTGGCGCGGTTCGACCACGGCGTTTGAGCCTGCACAATGGCATAGAACGCCGCAAATCCCAGCGCCGCGCCAACCGGCCCCACCGCGTGTTCAAAACATTGAAATCCGAAGCCGCGAAAGGCGATCTCTTCCCCCAGCGCGGCCAGCGCAAAAAAGGCCGCCTCAACCGCAAGCCAGCCCCAGGCGGAGGGTTGAAGGACGAGAAAGATGGCGATGCCGCCTATAGCCACCATCGGCAGCACGCAAACCACGGCCAGCGACCAGCCCACGGCCAGGCCCACTCCCACCTCGCCCGGCCAGCCCTCCCGCAGCGGCAATCCCTGCGCGCTCACCGGATGCTTCTGGCGGTTCAGCCACACTCCGAATCCGGCATAGCCCAGCAGCAGCAGGAAGACCAGCATGGCCTGCTCCAGCAAGGGGCGCCATGGTTCAGCGGCCAGCCCCAGCGCGCCTCGGTGAGCGAGCGAGCGGGCGACGAAGAAGTAGAGGACAGCGGCTAGGAATTGTGCGTAGGCGCGCAGCCGGCCGCCGCCAGTCTCAGGTGTGCTCATGCGCATCCCCCGGCAACGCGGGTTGCAGAGGAACGCGCTCCGTTGAAGGGTACGGGCTTCAGCCCGTACGTAAACCCTGCAGAATCAATGCGGGCTTTAGCCCCTGAGGGAATGTCGGCAACGGACTGATCGCAACAAAGCGCACTGCGAGCCAGCTCTCCTGCTTCGATCCCGCCTCGTGCGCCAGGAATCCGTCTCTCCAGCCGATCCGCCATTAACTCTCCGTATAGAACTGCGCGATGCTGCGAAACTTCTGCTGCCGCGCGGCCACCAGCAGCTCCACCGGCGTCGCCTTCAGTTCGGCCAGGTGCTTCTTCAAGGCGCTGCCCAGCAGTCCGGCGCCCGCCTCGCGATCGGTGTGCGCGCCTCCCGGCGGTTCTGAGATGATCTCGTCCACGCAGCCCAGCGCCGCCACCTCCGGCGCCGAGATGCGCATGGCCTCGGCCGCCAACTGCTTGTGCGCCGCATCGCGCCACATGATGGCCGCGCAGCTCTCCGGCGTAATCACAAAGTAAAGGGCGTTCTCGAGAATCAGCACCCGGTCGCTGACGGCCAGCGCCAGCGCGCCGCCCGATCCGCCCTCGCCGGTGATGACTGAAATCGTGGGCACGCGCAGCCGCGACATCTCCAGCAGGTTGCGGGCGATGGCCTCGGCCTGGCCCCGCTCCTCGGCGCCCAGGCCGGGATAAGCTCCGGGCAGATCGATGAAGCTGATGACCGGCCTGCCAAACTTCTCCGCTATCCTCATCGCGCGCAGCGCCTTGCGGTAACCCTCGGGATGAGGCATTCCAAAGTTGCGCCGCACCCGCTCCCTGGTGCTGCCGCCCTTGCGGTTGCCGATGACCATGACCTCTTCGTCGCCCAGCCGCGCCATTCCGCAAGCCACGGCCTCGTCGTCGCCATAGGCGCGATCCCCGTGAATCTCGCTGAAATCCGCAAACACCCGCTCGATGAAGTCCATGGGGTAAGGCCGTTGTGGATGCCGCGCCCATTCAATCTTGATCCACGCCGGAGAAACCGGCTGCCCTTGGTCGGAATTCCCTGTTTCCTGTTCGCTCATCGGTACCTGGCGCCGCTCCGGGCAACGTCACCGCCGGCCCTGCTGCAATTCTACGGGGCGCGAGCGCCGGCGACAAATATTGGGTGCGCCAATATTACGTTCGCACTGATGGACAAAACCAAAATCCTCATGGATGATGTCCATGGTAGGCAACTGCATGGAATTGGCAAAGCTGATCCTGGAATACACGAAGACTCTCATTTGGCCGATAACGACCATAATCCTCGCCGCAGCCTTTCATGAGCCGCTGAGAACCGTCCTCGAGCGACTTCGAAAGGCCGGTCTCCCAGGCGGGGTATCCCTGGATTTCCAGGAGCAGATTCAGGAGACCAAGGAACTCTCGAAGCGCGCTGAGGTTGCCCCGGTACCGTCAGAACGCCAGAGAACTCCGGCGATACCGCTTACAGAAGCAAACGCAAGAATGATCTCGCTTGGCCTGCAGCCTGTAAGTAGTGGACTCGACATGTCCTATTTCAATGAGATTGCTAAGATGGATCCCACTCTGGCTCTAGCCGGTTTGAGGATTGAGATCGAGACCCTGGCCAAGAATGTTGCAGTTGGGTTCAAGATGGAGGTCAAGAAGACCGAGGGAACACAAAGACTATTGCGCCGCCTCCTTGCCCAAGGAGCGATTACAGAGGTTCAGGAGCAATTGGCCCGGAGAATCTTGAATCTCTGCAACAAGGCTGTTCACGGGGAGCCGGTTTCTCGGCAAGAGGCACAGGAAGTCATCGATGCCGCCGCCGTTCTATTTGAGTACTTCCTCGAATGGCTCAGCTGGGGATTCGACGATAACTGGGGTCCGCCAAGCGCTGCCACGCCCAAAGATTAGAACAGAATCGTCGTGCAGTTGCCAATTCGCAGCCAGATCACCTTGGGAGGGCTTCCAAGCAGAATACTCCGTTCAGAAAAGTCGGAGTCCTTGGGATACGATGGCGAATCCGTTTTCTTTGGCATACCGCCAAACCTCTTCATCCACCGTGCCGCTCAACCCGCAGTCCTGAACGTGCAGGGTTCCGGGATACAGGTCGCCGACCGAGGCGGTCAGGCGCGGGGAGAGATTCTCATCCAAAAGCAGTTTCACGCCGACAGAATCTCAAACCTGCGTTCACCGTCGGCGGCGAAGGCCAGACAGGCGCGAATGTCGGTTGCGGTGAGGGCGGGAAAGTCCTCGAGAATCTGCGCTTCGGTCATGCCCGAGGCCAGGTAGTCCAGCACATCGTAGACAGTGATGCGCAGACCGCGAATGCACGGCTTGCCATTGCGCTTGCCCGGCTCAATGGTGATGATCCTGGAGTAGTCCATACCCATTCAGGATAGGCCAACTCTCGCCGCGGGGCAAACCAAATCTCGCCCCCTACCGCGCGCCCACGGCCTGATGCGCCCTTTTCGCGGCCAGCCGGCTCACCTGATCGGTGTCCTTCACCATCTCATGCACCGAGAAGCCCTTTTCCGCCAGCGCTCCCGTGGGGCAGGCCTGGACGCATTTGCCGCAACTCGTGCAGTTCCGCGAATGCCCCCAGTCGTCCTTTAGGTCGCTGACGATGCGCGAGTGAATGCCGCGCAGGGCCACCTCCCAGACATGCGCTCCTTCCACCTCCGCGCACACCCGGACGCAGCGCGTGCACAGGATGCAGCGATTGTGATCGAGGACGAAGCGGGGGTGCGTCGAATCGACGGGCATCCGCGGGTTGTTGTAGGAGTAGCGCACGTGGGTGATGCCCAGCGACTGTGCCATCGACTGGAGTTCGCAATGACCATTCGACACACAGGCCGAGCAGACATGGTTGCGCTCCACCAGCAGCAGCTCGACGGCCATTCGCCGGTAGAGCGTCAGCTTCGCCGAGGTGGTCTTGATCGACATGCCTTCCTGAATGGGAGTGGTGCAGGCCGGCAGCAACCGGTCCGTGCCGGCCAGTTCGACGACGCACACCCGGCAGGCTCCCACCGCGCTCAGCCCTTTCAGATAGCAAAGGGTCGGAATCTGCTTCCCGTTGGCGCGGGCCACTTCCAGGATGGTCTGCTCTTCCCTGGCGGACACCAACTCGCCATCAATTCGAACGGAAATCGTTTTGGTCGGCAACGCGGCGCTCCTTTCTCAGTTGACACCCACAGTGGGTCGCAGATCGCAACGAAGGCATCGCCGGCACTCTTCCAACGCCTCCTGCGGGTCGAGACCCGCGATCACTTCCTGCTGGGAACGAACGCGGAGCCCGGCGGGCAGCGCGCGCGAGGTGTGGCGGCGGCTGGGACGGGGCTCTCCCGGCGCAACCTGGCTGAATTCGAAAACCGGGAAGAGCTCTTCCCAGCGCCGTTCGTCCATCAGGCGCTCGTCGATATTGCGCGCCGCCTGCTTGCCGCCGGCCATGGCGTTGGAAACGTTGGAGGCGCCGGTGATCACATCGCCGCCCGCGTAGAAATTGGGACGGCTGGTCTCGAACGTGAAGCGGTCCACGATGATCGTGCCTTGCTCCTTGAGGGCCAGTCCGGAGGCGCGGCAGAAGTCGAGGTCGAAGGTCTCTCCCACCGCCATGATGACGCTGTCGCACTCGAAGCGCTGCACCTCGTCGGTGAGAATGGGCCTTCTGCGCCCGGAGTTGTCGTACTCGCCCAGCCGCGTCTTGACGATTTCGATGGCTTTCACCTTGCCGTCCGCGCCCCCCCGGATGCGGTGCGGCGCGGCCAGAAAGACGAACTGCACGCCTTCCTCCTCGGCCGCCTGAATCTCCTCGTCGATGGCGGGCATATCCTTGCGCTCGCGGCGGTAGAGAATGGTCACGTTGCAGCCCATGCGAAGCACGGTCCGCGCCGAATCGATGGCCGCGTTGCCACCGCCGATCACCGCCACTCTCGATCCCAGCGCAACCTTTTCGCCGCGCGCCATCGACTCCAGGAAGGGCAGCGCCGGATGCACATTCTTCAGCTCCGTGCCCGGCAGGTAGAGCCACGACTCCTTCCACGTTCCGATAGAGAGAAAGACCGCATCGTAGTTGCTGGCCAGCTCGTTCAAGGGAAGATCGAAGCCCACCCTGGTATTGAAGACCATCTTCACTCCCACGCTCTCGATGAGGTCCAGTTCCCGCCGCAATACCGACTTCGGCAGCCGGTACTCGGGAATGGCGAAACGCAACATGCCGCCCGCCTCGCCGCGCTCTTCAAAGATGGTTACGTCGTGGCCCAGCATGGCCAGGTAGAATGCCGCGGTCAGGCCCGTCGGCCCCGCCCCGGCCACGGCCACCTTGTGCCCGGTCGCCTTGAGCCTGCGCGCCTTGATCCGCTCCAGTATGGGCTCGAAGAGGTCGGATTGGTATACGGCGTCGGCGAGGAAGCGATGCACCTCGCGCATATTCACCACCTCATCGATGGACTGACGCCGGCAGCGATTGTCGCAGGGGTGCTGGCAGACCCGCCCCGTCGATGCGGGCAGCGGATTGTCGAGGATTACCGACTCGAACGCGTCTTCAAGCCGGCCCTCCTGATAAAGCTCCAGGAAGCGCGGAATGTTCATGCGCAGCGGGCAACTGTTCTCGCAGGGAGACAGGGCCAGCTCCTGGCAGACGCCCGCGCGGCAGCGCCGGGCCACGATGTGGTCCTCATACTCCTCGCGGAAGTGCCGGATGGTAGTGAGCACGGGATTGGGCGCCGTCTGGCCCAGGCCGCAGAGCGAACTCTCGCGGATCATCCGGCTCAACTCATCGAGCCGGCTCATCAGCTCGCGGGTTCCCCTGCCTTTGGTGATGGCGTTCAGGATGCGCAGCGCCTTGTCCAGGCCCACGCGGCAGGGCACGCACTTTCCGCACGACTCCGAATGGGTGAATTCAACGAAGAAGCGGGCCACATCGACCATGCAATTGTCTTCGTCCATGACCACCATGCCGCCGGAGCCCATGATGGAGCCAATCTGCGCCAGGCTTTCATAATCCACCGGCGTGTCCAGCATCTCCAGCGGAATGCACCCGCCGGACGGACCGCCCGTCTGCACCGCTTTTACGCGGCGGCCGGCGGTCGCTCCTTCGCCGATGTCGTAGATAAAGCTCTTCAGCGGAGTGCCCAGAGGCATCTCCACCAGTCCCGTGTTCTGGACCTTGCCCACCAGCGAAAAGACCTTGGTTCCTGGGCTCTTCATGCTGCCCGTTTCAGCAAACCATGCTGGGCCGCGGGTGACGATGGGGGCCACATTGCACCAGGTTTCAACGTTGTTGATGTTGGTGGGCTTGCCCCACAGCCCCTTCTGAGCGGGAAACGGCGGGCGGGGATGCGGCCGGCCGGCAAGACCTTCAAGCGAAGCGATCAGCGCCGTCTCTTCGCCGCAGACAAATGCTCCCGCGCCCTGCACGATCTCGATGTTGAAGTTGAAGCCGCGGTCCAGGATGTTGGCGCCCAGCAATCCGTACTCCCGCGCCTGTTCGATGGCCCTGGTCAGGCGGCTGACCGCCAGCGGATACTCGGCGCGCACATAGACGATGCCGTCGGTCGCCCCCATCGCGTAAGCGCCGATGATCATTCCCTCCAGCAGCGCGTGAGGGTCGCCCTCGATCTCGTTGCGATTCATGTAGGCGCCGGGGTCGCCCTCGTCGGCGTTGCAGATGATGTACTTGTGGTCCGCCTTGGCCTTGGCCAGAAAATCCCACTTGTTGCCGGTCAGGAAGCCGGCTCCGCCGCGTCCGCGCAGCCGGGACGCCTTCATCTGCTCGATCACGCTATCCCCGCGCCCGTCGATCAGCACCTTGTAGAGAGCCTGGTAGCCGCCCACGCCGATGTATTCCTCGATGTCGGAGGGATTGATCAGCCCGCAATTCCGCAAAACGATCTTCTTCTGTCCTTTGAAAAAGGGAATCGTGTTCCACGGCGCCACATCCGGATAGCCCTGGCCGTAGCGCACGTGCCCGGTGATGTGGTCCCATTCCTCGATCTTGCAATAAACGAGATCCGCCGGGACGGTCCCGGTAGCAATCCCCTCCAGAATGTGCGCGGCATCGTTGGCCTGCACGCGCCGCAGCATCAGCAGCGGGCGTCCCGGCAGCCGGACGCTTACCAGGGGCTCCTGAAAGCAGGACCCAAAGCAGCCCACGCCGGTGAGCAGCACATCCAGCCCGCTGCGCTGGATGGCCTCGTTCAAGGCGTGATAAAGCTCTTCGGCGCCGTTGCCGCGGCCGCAGGTTCCCATTCCCACCGTAATGCGCGGAATGGCCGGCATCAGCTTGGCAAGCCCGGACTCGCGTACCGCGTTGAAAACCCCAATATCCAGGATGCGCGGCATCATTTCCTCCCCTGTTTCAACGCGTTCACTTCCCGCTGCAGCGTGCGCTCTTTCACGTGGCTCAGGATGTGGTGGTTCACTTCCACCACCGGGGCCATGGCGCACTGGCCAAAGCAGGCGACGGTGCGAATGGTGAACTTCCGGTCGGCCGTCGTCAGCGCCACCTTATCGGCATCGCTGCCATCGCCCACTTCGTGCCCGCTCAGTCCCAGATCCAGGCACACCTTTTCCAATAGATCGCGGGAGCCGCGGGTATGGCAGGCCGTTCCGCGGCAGACGCAGATCACGTTGTCCCCCTCCGGATCGAGGTTGAACAACGAATAGAAGGTCGCCATGCTGTAGATTGAGGACGGAGGAGTCCCGGTCCGGTCCGCGATGTAGCGCAACGCCTCCACGGAGAGGAACTTATGCGCGTTGGCGGCCTGAACCGCTTCCAGGATGCCCAGCAGCGCTCCGGGCCGGTCTGCCTGCTCTGCAATCGCCTGGTCGATCAGCAGCCTCTCGTGAGCATCCAGGACTCCATTTGCGACACTCTGCATAACTCCCCCCTCCAGATGCGGCGTTGGCTGTTCCTCTCCGGGCGTCAGGCGGCCGGCGCAAGACGGCGTTCCTCCACGCCAGGTGCGCACTCCCGCTCCGCTCCGCCACGGATCGCGGTTCAGCGCGCTCCACGCGAAATTGAGAGGGCGACACCAGCCGGACCCTCCTCGCTTCTGGACCATTTCCCGGGAGAGGAAAGAAAAAGGAAGAAGACATTCGCCGGCAACGCTTCGCTTACCTGGCGAAAGAGAACCCTGCGCTTCAACCTCCAGCGCTATCCAAGGAACCTTCTCTCCAGAGGATGTCCGTTGGAACAATGATACTTCGAGGAATCCCTGGGATGTGCCTCGGATCACACTCATTTGTGACGATTGGACTTGTGCATCCCCCGCATGAGTGCTCGGAGCCCATCGCAGCGCGGCAACGGCCTTCCCCCGCGAGGCGCTTCGGTCTCATGGAACTCGGCCCTGGATTCAGGCCATGACGAATGGAATCTCCGGGTGAGATTCGCGGTTGCGTTTTAGGCGAGCCGGACCGATCGGCCGTGGAAGCTGCCCGCCGAAACCCTCAGCGGCCGGAACCGCCGACGGCTCTACTGGCCTTCGGGCTGCTTGTAGGGCTTCTGCAGCCATTGCCGGGCTTCGTTCACCGCGCCCTGGGTGTTGTCGTTGGTCTGCACCGCCAGCCGGTACTCGTTCACCGCCCGGTCGCGCTGGCCGGTGATGTCGAATATCTTGCCGATCTGGATGTGGCTCCAGACCTCGGTCCAGCGCGGCTCGCCATCGCCGCGCAGCGCATCCCGGTAGGCATTGACGCTGGCCTGGTAGTTGCGCTGGGTAAACAGCAGCTCGCCGATGCGATAGTTGGCCAGGGAACTGGCCGAATTGGCTTCCAGCGCCTTCTGGTACTCGGCCAGCGCGCCGATCAAGTCTCCCTGGGCCACCAGTTGCTGGCCCTTGAGGATGGCGATGCGCACCTGCAGGTCGGGCGTGGCCTTGAGCACCCAGTTGTTGGGATCGATGCTGATGCGCCGCGGCCGGCCGAAAGTGTCCGCCACGTATTGCGTATCGGTGCCCACCACGTCGACCTTCTGGGTTTCGGTCTTGCCGTCGGTCTCGACGCGCAGCTCGACCGGCATGCGGAAAAGGTCCAGATCCTGCTGAATCTCGCCTACGGTGCGGAAGCCCTTGTTGTTTCCCAGCCGGTAGACAGCGTACTTGTTGGTGAACTGGGGCGCGCCGGTGCCGTCGATCCACTGCGCGAAGAAGGGGGTCAACTCTTGCTGGCTCTGCGCCTCGGCTACCTTCTCAAAATCCTGCGCGCGTATCGGGCTGTCGGTGTACTGGCTGAGAGCGCCCTTGAGCGTGGCCAGAAAAGCCTTGTCGCCCACCTCCCAGCGCAGCATGTGAAAGACCATGCCCCCCTTGTCCAGCGTCATCGACTGGAACTCCGGAGAAAAAGGGCTCATGCGGCTGACGCTCGACAGGGGAACCGTATCGTAAGCCAGCGCGCTGGCTGAGACATCCAGGAGGGCTGCCCTCATGGCGCTCTTGCCGTTCTCGTCCTCCACGTACATCAGCTCGCCGTAGCGCGCCATGCCGTTGGTGATCCAGGCGTCGTTGAGCGTCCGCGGGCTGACCTCGGAACCCCACCACTGGTGGGCGATGGTATTGGCCAGCAGGCGCACGCTGCTCTTGTCGCCCACCCGCGAGCCCTGAATTGCCGCCAGCTCCGGCGCCCAGACGGCCGGCAGCGTATCGTTGGGCAGTTCCACGACGTTCAAATGGCTGCTCTCCGGCTCGCCAAAGCTGTCGGTAAAGAAGTCGAACTCCCTGGCCGCCGTCTGCGCCAGTTCGTTGCCCGAGGCCTGGTGGCTGATGGTGAGATAAACCTTCACATTGCCTGCGCCGGCCGTAACCGGGCCCACATAGCGCCCGGCAATCACCGTTCCAGGGAAGCCCGGTTTGGTCCAGTTGAAGTCGTACTCGTCGCCCGGCTTGCCGTTGGCCAGGGTCACCGGCTTCGACGCCCCCAGGCTGCCGCTGGCGAAGACCCGCATCCCCTGCGGAACGCGGATGTGCATCTCCGCGGTGAAGCGGTCGGTCAGGTAGCCGGTCATGGGGAACCAGCGCGCCGGATAGAGCAGATAAGCGACCGGCTCCTGGATCGCGGCCAACCTGAGCCCCTCGACCGGGCCGTCCTCGTTGCCGGTAATTGTGCCCTCGTACTCGAAGGTCCAGCGCGATGTCTGGCCTTGTGCAAAGGGCGCGGCCGGAGTCACGCGGATGGTCCCGTCCGCCGTCCGCTCCCCGGTGAGCAGCTTGCCGGTCTCGTCGGTGATCTTCGTGACCTTCAGCGCCGGATGGAAGCCGAAGTTGACCACCGCGGCATTCTCCGGCGCGGTAAAGCTGACCTCCGCCTTGGCCGCCAGATGGTGCGTGGCCGTATCCAGCTCGGCGTCGATCGCGTAGCCGGTGATAGCCAGAATGGGCCGCTCGAGGCGCTGCGCGGTGAGCGGCGCCGCAATCGCCAGCCCCGCCGCCAGCATGAGCAGCGCGCCCCGGAGAAGAGGGAATCCAAGCCGCAAACTCCGCCTTTGTTTACGCATCGCAGTCATTCTCGCAGCCTTGGTCTGCCATCCATCTGCAAAAGCTGGGTGCAGAAGCTGGGCGCCCCATCCTTGCGATCCGCCGCGGCGGATCGCAAGGGTGGGAGACCACAAATCTCCACTGGCTATGCGTTCATTTATCCATGCACGGCTTCTTCTGTCCGCACCGGGGAAGCGACTCCGGCCAATTCCAGAGCGATCGCCGCCACCCGACCGATGGCGCCGCCTTCTCCGCCCTGACTGGCAGGCCGGGCATTCAGCAGAACGCGTATCTGCGCCAGCTCCTGCATCATGGACTGGCGAGGAGCCCCATCCGGTAGCAGAGGCTCGATCTGTTGGACGATATTTGCCGCCGTGAAGTCATTCTGGATCAGTTCGGGCACAATCCGCTTGCCGGCAATCAGGTTGACCATGGCCACGTGCGCCACCTTCACCATCCATTTGGCGATGGCATAGGTCAGCGGCGAGACCCGGTAGACCACGACAAACGGGTTTCCCATCAGCGCCGCCTCCACCGTGGCCGTGCCGCTGGTTACCACCGAGGCGCGGGCATGCAACAGCGTGGCGCGGGCATCGTCGACCAGCCCGATCTCCAGCCCGCCGGCGTGGACTTCCAGCAGTCGATTCACCTCGTCCCGCTGCTTGGCGTTCAGGGTCGCGGCCAGCGGAATTAGGAACTGGAAGCCGGTCTCCGCCAGTCCCTGCGCCGCACTCAGCATCTCCGGCAGATTGTCGCGAATCTCTTTTGGCCGGCTGCCCGGCAACAGGCCCATCCAGCCCTTTCCGGCGTCCAGCTCATTGGCGGCGGCAAACTGCTCGCGGCTGATGGCCGGCAGCGGCAGCTCCGCCAGCGGATGGCCCACAAACTCCGCGGCAACCCCTTGTTCGCGGTAGAACGCCTCTTCAAAGGGGAAGATCACCAGCATCCGGTTAACGTATCTCTTCACCAGCCCGACGCGGTGCTTCTTCCAGGCCCAAAGTTGCGGGCTGACAAAGAAGACGACCGGAACGCCCAGCCGGTGGAACTCCCTGGCCAGCCGGAAGTGAATCTCGGGAAAGTCGATGAGCACGGCCACGTCCGGCCGGCGCTCCGGATCGCGGATCGACCGCTTGAGCTTGCGATACTCCCACCAGATGCGCGGCAGGTGGAGCAAAACCTCGGTCAGCCCCATCACCGCCATATTCTCCGAGCGCGTCACGCATTCCAGGCCGGCCTCTGCCATCCGCGCCCCGCCCATCCCGAAGAACCGCCCCGTCTGCCCGGAGGCCGCCAGCCGCTTCTTCAGCTCGCCAATCAGCAGCGCTCCGTACAGCTCGCCGCTGGCCTCGCCTGCCGAGATGAATATCGTGGGGGACATAGATGCACTCACGCCGCCTGTTTCCACGCTGGGAACATAATAACGGTTCCACGAGCCGGGGCCTATCACATGATAAGTTCAGGCCTATCACATGAATTGGTGAGTCCGCTCGGCGGCATACTGCCCTGGCAAGGCGTCGATCAATCGCCATTTCTTGAGAAGAGTGGGAGAGGATCGATCTGCGGATTCAGTATAACCTGCTCAACCGGCTCAAGCGCTGCCGGCAGCCGGTTTTTCGTGAATCGGCCGAATCGGCGGCTGTCACCCGTCCGGTGAATCCCTCCGTTAAGGACTATCGCCTGGTCGGCGCGAAGTAGCCGGGCCGCGGGTGCCCCAGGTCTCGCCTTCCGCGGTCCGCCGCGGCGGAAGACCTGGGAAAGCGCAGATCTCGACCGGCAGAGCTCCTATCCTCGCCTTGTACGCACCGCGGCGGCGAGTTCGGTGAGCAGCGAATGCGTCTCCGCCCAGTCCATGCAGGCGTCGGTGATGCTCTGTCCATAGACCAGCGGCTGGCCGGGAACGAGCTTCTGCGCGCCCGCTACGAGGTTGCTCTCCATCATCACGCCGATGATGTTCGCGCCGCCCTGGGCAATCTGCCGGGAGACATCGTGGCAGGCAATCGCCTGGCGCCGGTAGTCCTTGCCGCTGTTGGCGTGGCTGAAGTCGATCATGATCCTCGGCGGGACGCCGGCCTTCTTCATCCGCTCGGCGGTCTGCGCCACGCTTTCGGCCGTGTAGTTCACCATCCCTCTGCCGCCGCGCAGGATGATATGGCAATCCGGATTGCCGGTGGTGACGAAGATGGCCGACTGCCCGTGCTTGGTGTGTCCCAAAAAGGTGTGGGAGTGGGCGGCGGACTGGACCGCGTCGATGGCCACTTGCACGTCGCCGGAGGTGGCGTTCTTGAAGCCCACCGGGCAGGAGACCCCGGAGACCAGTTCGCGGTGAACCTGGCTCTCGGTGGTTCGCGCTCCGATGGCGCCCCAGCTCACCAGGCCGGCAATGTACTGCGGCGAGATCATGTCCAGGAACTCCGTGCCCGTGGGCACGCCCATCTCCGCCAGGTCCAGCAGCAGCCGCCGCGCCTGGCGCAGCCCGTCGTTGATCTTGTACGACTGGTCGAGATACGGATCGTTGATCAGTCCCTTCCAGCCGATGGTGGTGCGCGGCTTCTCGAAGTAGACGCGCATCACGATGCGCAGATCGGCGGAGAACTCCTGAATGGCGGACTTCAGCAGGGCTGCATACTCGCGCGCGGCCTTGGTGTCGTGAATGGAGCAGGGACCGGCCAGAACGAGCAGACGCGAATCGCGCCCGTTGAGAATCTCCACAATCTCGGCGCGCGCGTCGTAGATGGTGGTCGAGGCGGCTTCGCTGACCGGGTATTCTTCCTCAAGAAAAACGGGCGGGAGAACGACCTTGGTCCATTGGATGCGAATGTCTTCCGTGGTGTGAAACATGGCTCTCTTCCTTGCGGCGCATCCCAGCGAGTGAAACAGACCTGAGAATCCAGGTCAGGCGCCCTCTTCAGAGTTTATCTGTGAGTAGTGGCGTTTGCGAGACTTTGGCAGCCTTTTCGCCCACCAGCGCATTCAGCAGGCTCGACTTGCCCACGCTCGACCGGCCCAGGAAGGCGATCTCCGGCGCGTCCGGCGCGGGAAACTGCGCCGGATCAAAAGCCGAAAGCAGAAACTGTGTCGTATAGCGCATAGTCGGAGCGAGTCAGCCAGTCACTTGGGAGTCCCGCTGGACGCGCAGTCCTCTCGATTCTGAGACCTGGGAAGCGGGCAGAACCATCTGTCTTGAGGATTCAGGAAGCGAACTTCAAAACTCAGCTCGACGCATCGACCTCAGCTGGCCGGAACTCGACGAGGACAAAAGTGATGTCGTCCTGCTGGCTTTCCATCTCGCCGCCCAACCATGCGGTCACCTGGTCGAGCAAGGCGCTGCAAGCCGCGTTTGGTTCTAGTCCGAAACTTCGGGCCAGGAATTCGCTGAGCCGTTCCGCGCCAAACTCCTCGTCCTTGCGGTTCGAAGCCTCGACCAACCCATCGGTATACAGCAGACAACGGTCACCGGGCTCAAACGCCGTGCAAAGCGAAGCGTATTCCGCCCCAGGAAACGGTCCGAGAAACAGCCCGTTTTCTTCCAGAGCGTCAACCTTCTTGGCCCCGGAGCGCCACAGCAGCACTGGAGGATGCCCTGCCCCGGTATAGCGCAGTTCGCGCCGCACAGTATCGAAATACACGTAGGCTGCAGTGATGAACTGATTTCCCAACAGGCCGCTTAAGGTCCGGTTTAGCCCAGTTAGAACCCCCGCGGGGCTGGCCATCTGCTCAGCTTGCGCCCTCAGCGCAACCTTCATCATGGAGGCCGAGAGGGCGGCTGGCACGCCATGGCCGGAAACATCCGCGATGAGCACGCCCAGTCCTTGCCCGTCGGAGAGCACGTCGTAGAAGTCGCCAGCCACTGACCCCGCGGGCGAGTAGCGCGAGTGGACCTCTACCCCGCCGATTGCCCCGTCCAGCCGGGGCAGCAGCGCCGACTGAATCTGGCGGGCGATCTCAAGCTCGTTGCGAATGGCTATGAAGTTGGTCTCCATGCGATAACTGCGCGCGGCGCTGACGTAGAAAAATGTCCCCAACAGGAAAACCATGCCGATCGGCTCCAGGAATCCGGCCCTCGGCAGACCGCCCATCACCGAAAGGTGCTGGTAGAGCGCGAATAGCGCCAAGACCAGGAGACCGACTCTCAGAGCGCGTACCTCCTTGTCGATCGGGATCTTTGGAAAGACAGCGATGTAAACCCATCCAGCCAGGCTCACTACCGCAAGTACCCAGGATGCAAACTGGATGCGGTCCATGGACGCTTGCTGCACCAGTCTGACCGTGCCCAGTATGGTCAGCAATACATTCGCGGTAACTACTCCCCGTACAAACCACGGGTAGGCACGGCCTATCGTGCTGCCGATATACAGCACGAACGGCATCCCGATTACCAGGTTGATCGAGGACCCGATGATCCGCCAGGGAATGGAGGGGAAAGTCGAACGGAGTGCCTGCAACTCGACAATCAGCCACAGCCCATACAACAGGGAGGCCAGTCCAAAATAGAGCGTCGAGCGATCGGTTGTGCGAGAGCGGAACTGGTGAAGAATCAGGGCAACGACACCGGCGATTACGATCAGTTCCCCTACGATGAAGCGGAAAGCATCGTTGCGCACTACGGCGGAAGCGACAGTAATCGGCACGCGGCCATTCTACACAAGAACCTGGCCCGGTGCGAGGATGGGGCGCAAACTCCGGCTACCTGGCTGGCCGGGCACCCCGGATACAGCTTACGGAACCTGGGATTCCGTGAATTTGTCTTACTGCCGCGCGGGCAAATTGCTCGTCATCTCCGGCCCCGGCACGGCGGCCAGCACCTCTGTCGCGGCGGGCAGCGGCGCGGGCAGCGGGCTTTCCAGCGCCAGCGCCAGCACCTCGTCCATCTGGTCCACAAAGTGCAGCTTGATGGAGTTCTTGATATTGTCCGGCAGCTCGGCGATGTCCTTCTCGTTGGCGCGCGGCAGGATGACCTCGAAGATGCCGGCGCGCAGCGCGGCCAGCAGCTTCTCCTTCAATCCGCCGATGGCCAGCACCTTGCCGCGCAGCGTGATCTCGCCGGTCATGGCAATGTCGCGGCGGACGGGAATCTTGGCCAGCGCGCTGGCCAGCGCCGTGGCCATGGTGATGCCGGCCGAGGGGCCGTCTTTGGGGATTGCGCCCTCGGGAACGTGCAGGTGCAGGTCCACGTTGCGATAGAACTCGCGGCTCAGTCCCAGCGCCTGCGCCCGCCCGCGAATGTAGCTGAGCGCGGCCTGCGCCGACTCCTGCATCACGTCGCCCAACTGGCCGGTGATGGTGAGCTTGCCCTTGCCGTCCAGCACCTGCACTTCCGTGGTGAGGATGCTGCCGCCCACCTCGGTCCAGGCCAGGCCGGTCACCAGCCCGACCTCGCTCTTTTCGTGCACCTCGGAGTCGCGGAACTTGGCCACGCCCAGAAACTCGTGGATGTTCGCGGCGGTCAGCTCTTCCTTGTGCTTTTCGCCGCCCTTGACCACCTTGCGGGCCACCTTGCGGCAGACGTTGCCTATCTCGCGCTCCAGGTTGCGCACGCCCGCCTCGCGCGTGTAGTAGCGGATGATCTCCAGAATCGCGTCGTCGCCGAAGACCAGGTTCTTCTCGCTCAGGCCGGTCTGCTCGCGCTGCTTCTTCACCAGGTACTGGCGGGCGATCTCCAGCTTTTCCTGTTCGGTGTAGCCTTGCAGGCGCAAAACCTCCATGCGATCCTGCAGCGCGGCGGGGACCGTGTGCAGCACGTTGGCTGTGGCCACAAACAGCACCTGCGAGAGGTCGTAATCCACGTCCAGATAGTGGTCCTGGAAGGTGATGTTCTGCTCCGGGTCCAGCACTTCAAGCAGCGCCGAGGCCGGGTCGCCGCGGAAGTCCGAAGCCATCTTGTCCACTTCGTCCAGCAGGAAGACGGGATTGCGGGTGCCGGCCCGCTTCATGTGCTGGATAATCTGCCCCGGCAGCGCGCCGATGTAAGTGCGGCGGTGGCCGCGAATCTCAGCCTCGTCGCGCACCCCGCCCAGCGAGAGCCGGACGAACTTGCGCCCGGTGGCCCTGGCGATGGACATTCCCAGCGAGGTCTTGCCCACCCCCGGAGGCCCGACGAAGCACAGGATAGAGCCCTTTGGATTCTTGACCAACTGGCGGACGGCAAGAAACTCCAGAATGCGCTCCTTGATCTTCTCCAGCCCGTAGTGGTCGGTGTTGAGCACCTTCTCCGCAAAGTCGATGGAGCGGGTCTCCTTGGAGCGCTTCTTCCAGGGCACGGCCAGCAGCCAGTCGATGTAGTTGCGGCTGACGGTGGACTCGGCCGACATGGGCGGCATGGCCTCCAGTTTTTTCAGCTCCTGGATGGCCTTGTCGAGCACCTCCTTGGGCATTCCGGCGGCCTCGATCTTCTTGCGCAGCTCGTCGAACTCGCTCTTTTCGCCGCGGCCCAGCTCCTTTTGAATGGCCTTGATCTTCTCGTTGAGGTAGAACTCCTTTTGCGCGCGCTCCATCTGCCGCTTCACGCGCGACTGGATGTTGCGGTCGAGGTCCAGCTTTTCAATCTCGATGTCCAGCACGTCGGCGATGCGCGCCAGCCGCGTGGCGGGGTCGAAGATGGCCAGCAGCTCCTGCTTCTCCTCGATGCCCAGTTGCAGGTTGGCGGCGATGATGTCGCTCATCTTGGCCGGCTCGTCCATGCGCGCGCTGGCGATGATGGTCTCGTAGTTGAGCGACTGCTGCAGCTTGACGTATTGCTCGAAGAGCCCGGTGACGCGCTGCATGAGCTGCCCCACGGCCGGAGTCATCTCGAAGTCGGTCCTGCCCGTGCGCACCGTGGCCACAAAGAAGCCGTCGCGGTCGTTCACCTCAGTGGATTTGGCGCGCTCCACGCCTTCCACCAGCACCTTGATATTGCCATCCTGCATCTTGACGCTCTGCACGATATTGCAGATCGAGCCCACCTGGTAGATCTCCTTGGCCTTGGGCTCGTCAACCAAGGCATCGTGCTGGGTGGCGAGGAAGATCTTGCGGTCACCGCTGAGCGCCTCTTCAAGGGCTCTCACGCTCGACTCGCGGCCCACCACGAAGGGCGTCATCATATAGGGAAAGATCACCATGTCCCGGATGGGCATCATGGGCAGCTTGCGCGCTTCGGTCTTTTCGCGGGACGAGGTCATAGGTTCCCCATGGGTGTTGGATGCGCGGAACAAGCTTACGCAACGGAGCTTGTTCGACTGCTCATGTTGCGATTGTACAGCGGAATAGGTCCCGAAAGTGACGCTGATCGGCGAGATGTCTCGGCTTTCATCCGCCGCGGCAGGCGCGCCCCTTCGCCAGGCCCAGTTCACGCGCCGGGCCACTCGGCGCTTTATTTCACAAGACTCTCCGGCATACAATTGTTGCAGCCGGTCATCTCCAAAAGGGTGGCCGGCGCGGAAGGAAGGTTTGTCGATGATCCTGAGAGCTGAGGCGCTTTCGCCAGTGCAAAGATCGGTGATCGAACAAATCCTGGGGCGGCAGATACTGGAGGCTGAAGCGATTAGCCTGCGCGCGTTTGCGCCGCAGACGTCTGCCGTGCCGGAGCGCCAGGCCGCCGCGGAAAAGCTGCGCCGGTTTCTGGAGGAGACTGATCGTCCCCACCCAGGCATCTCCGATGAGGAACTCGAATCCACGCTCCTTGAGGCCTTTCGCAGTGAGCGCCCGCATTACACGCCGGTCTCGTGAGAATCGCCTGTTCGTGACCTTCTACTCGTCGCGCAGCACTTCCAGCGGCCGCAGCCCGAGGATCCGGTAGCTGGCGATCCAGCCGGTCGCCGTGGCCAGCACCGCCGTCCCCAGCAGCGCAACCAACGTGGCCAGCCACTCGATGTGGAAGCCCACTTCGAGCTTGCGCAGCAGCACCCGCGTCAGCAGGTTGGCGAAGACCACGCCCACCGAGCCGGCCAGCAGCCCAAGCACGCTGAACTCCACGCTGAAGGTGCGCACAATCCGCATCCGCGTGGCGCCCAGCGTCTTCAGCACTACCGCCTCCTGCATCCGCCGGAAGCGCGTGCTGGCAATGCTCGAAGCCAGGATCGTCAGCCCCGCAAAGATGGAAAAACCGGCCAGAAAGCGCACCACAAAGGTGATCTGATCGACCAGGCTCTCGATCCGCTCCAGCACGTCGGCCACATTGATGACCGAAACGGTGGGATAGGCCGCAAACAGCGCCCGCTCCATGGCCGCTACCTGCCTCGGATCGATGTGCGCGCCGCCGTACCAGGTGGCCGGCTGGTCCTTGAGCAGGCCCGATGGCAGCACAAACTCGACGCGCATGCCCAAGTGCTGCCCATCGGCGCGGTAGATCGCGGCGACCTTGAGCTTGCGAACCGTCCCGCCCACATCCAGCTCGGCCGTCGAACCCACGCCCAGGTGCAGCCGCCTGGCCGCGCCTTCGCCAACGGCCAACTCCGCCGCGCCGGCATCGGTCCACCACTTGCCATCGGTCACTTTGTCGCCCTCCGGAGGCGCGTCGGCCCAGCTCAACTCGGCATGTTCCAGCATCCGGCGGGGAAAGTGCTGCCCCTTCAGTTGATCCAGCGTCTGGCCATTCAGCGAAACAAACCGCCCCGGAACCACCGGCATCAGGTCCAGAGCCTGGCTCACCCCCGCCTGGCGCTGAAAGAACTCCTTGACCCCGGCAACCTCATCGGTCGTCACATCCACCAGAAAAATGTTGGGCAGCTTGGGCGAAGCCGTCTCGCGCAGGTCGCGGAGCAGCGTCGCCTGCATCAGGTAGACGGCCAGAATCAGCATGACGCCCGTGCCCAGCGCCGCCAGCACCGCTGCCGACTGGTTGCCCGGCCGGTAAAGGTTGGCCAGCCCGTGGCGCACCGACGAAGGCAGCCGCAGCCGGACGCGATTGAGCAAGTAGCGTAGCGTCCGCAGCGCAACCCACGCCAGCGCCAGCAGAACCAGCAGCGCAATCGCAAACAGCCCGGCAAACCACCCGCCCACCACAGCCGAGTCGGAAAGCGCCCAGGCGATTCCCCCCAGCGCCGCAACCACAGCAATCGAAAGCCCCAGTTGCAGCCGCCGCGCCCACCAGCGGGCAAACCACGCGCCCACTCCCTCCGGCGTCTGCTCCACCAGCCGCCGCAACACCAGCACCGGCCTCACTCCGCGCACATCCAGCAGCGGCGGCAGGCAAAACAGCAGCGTGGTCAGCAGCCCCGTTCCCAGCCCGGCCAGCGCCGATCGCCAGGGGAATTCGAGCACCGCGTGAACCGGCAGCAGCTTGCCGAAGACCGCCGGCAGCGCGGCCATCACGCCCACGCCGGCGGCCACGCCCAACGCGCTTCCGGCCAGCCCCAAACCCAGAGTCTGCAGCAGAAAGATGCGCAGCAGGCCGGCCGATCCCGCGCCCAAAGCCTTCAGAATGGCCAGCATGTCCATGCGCTGCTCCAGGTGAGCGTGCATGGCCATGGCCACGCCGATAGCCCCCAGCACCATCGCCACCAGGCAGATCAGGCTCAAGACCGCGGTGGCATTGTCCAGCCCGCGGCTCAGCGCCGGATTGCCCTCGCGGAAGTCCATCACCTGCGCGTCGGGCAGCGCCTCCTCCAATTGCTTGCGCATGGCCACCGGATCGACCGCGGCAGCGGCCTTGCCCGCGAGCTTTGACGGAGCGGCTTCGGGCAGCTTCATCAGCAGCCGCTGGCTGGCCCTGCTCCCCGGAGCAATCAGCCCGGTGCGCCCGAGCGCCGCCTGCGAGATCATCACCCGCGGCCCCAATCCCGCGCCCGAGCCCATGCGGTCCGGCTCCTGCTCAAGCACCGCCGCGATGCGGAACTCCCTGCCGCCCAGCCGCAGCGTCTGGCCCACACGCGCATTCAGGCGGATGAGAAACTCGTCGGCCACCACCGCCGAATCCCCGTCCAGAGCCTGCCCCAGGCTGATGGCCGGCTCCAGTTCCGCCGCGCCGTAGTAGGGATACTCGGCCGGGTCCACGGCCTTCAGCGAAACCAGCAGCGGTACCGGGTCCGGCGGGACCGAAGCCATGGAAACGGTCTCCGTCGTCCAGGTGGTGCGGATTCCCGGCCCACTCTGCTTGACGATGGCCGCAATCTTGCCCTTCTCCTCCGCCGTCGGCTCGCGAAAGATGCGCGCGCTCAGGTCTCCGGCCATCAGCGACCGAGCTTCGGCGCCCAGAGTCCGCCTGAAGCTGTCGCTGAAGCCGCGCACCCCAACCAGGGCCGCAACCCCCACCGCAACCGACAGAACCACAAAGCCGAACTTGCCCGGCGCGGACTTCAAATCCCGCCACCCGATGATCCCGGCCCGCTTCCAGCTCAATGCGCGCTTAGCCATTCTGCGCCTGTTCCGCAACCCCAGCCGGCGCCGTAAAGGGCAAGCTGTCCTCCACGATCAGCCCGTCCCGCAGCACAATCTTGCGATCCGCGCTGCTGGCCACCTCGGGGTCGTGGGTCACCAGCACCAGCGTCGTGCCGGCCTCGCGATTCCGCTTGAGCAGCAGGTCCAGCACCATCCGCCCGTTGGCCGAGTCCAGGTTTCCCGTCGGCTCGTCGGCCATCACAATCGGGGGCTCAACCAC